>SKEE01000020.1_pt1 | contig 191711 bp, 185 predicted proteins | sample 4826661 | NCBI WGS metagenome assembly SKEE01 (sample SAMN11008817, study PRJNA524170) | human gut metagenome | biome: Human fecal sample; material: Feces; isolation source: fecal sample from pouch patient p20 | host: Homo sapiens | place: Israel: Tel-Aviv | collected 2016-11-14
CGCCACTTTCATTGACAATTCGTATCAGTTCTTCACACTCCTGTTCGTTCTTCTCGAAACCGTAAGAGGGTGAATGAGCGCCGACCACTATTTGCCTCCCTACTCTCCTGTTTATATTCTCCATCGCTTTTTTAGCAACTCCTTCGGCTGCTCCTAACAGAAAAATTTTACAATTGGGATTATTGGCATGATAATTATAGAATGCCGTAAAGAAACTGCTTCCCGGAATAGCCATCGGTAAAGATCGCTTTAATAATTTTGACGCAAGATAAAGGATCTGGCTATCGCATACTATCCATTCCGCTTGCTGGTAGATGTCATAAAATTCTCTGTCGTGCTGAAGCTTTATTAGGTGGTCGAGGTTGGGGGTGTAAAGTACACCTTCGGCCATTTGCTCCAATAGTTCTTTTTGGGTGAGAGAGAGGATATCAAGATTTAGGAAACGAACTGAGTTTTTCATTAGAAGTTAATCTTTACAATTTAGCAAATAATTTATTCCATGAATCTACAATTGATTCCACCGAATATCTTTTACTGGTTATTATGGCTGCTTGTGCCAAATTATTACGTTTATCAGCATCCAACATTAATTCTTTCATTTTTTCTGTTGCAAATTCTGTATCATACCCTTTTTTATTATAAGGTAAAATCACACCATCCACTCCATCTGAAATGATATCATAAACAGCAGAATAGCTTCCATATACTACAGGAATCACTCCAAAACTCATTGCTTCTGCCAACACAAGTGGAAATCCTTCATATTCAGAGGTAAGAATCAACAACGATGCACGCTTATAATATTCTAAAGGACTTTGAAATCCTTCAAATAAAACATTATTAAGCTTTAACTGAATTACTTTTTCTACCAAATTTCTTTTTTCTACTCCATCTCCCACAATTGTCAACTTCCAATCAGAAAAACTTGCTTCCAATAAAGCCCAAGTATCAATTATTCTATGAATCCTTTTCTGATTTTCGTCAAGACGTCCAATATATAATATTTCTTTTCTTTTTTGTGAAAAGTCAAATACAAAATCAGAAGAAGATATCGTTATTGGATTAGGAAGAACCTGTACTTTATCATTTTTTGTCAAATAGGCAAATCTCTTAAATGAAGAAACAAAAGACTGAGACAAAAGCATATATCTATCACTATAGTTATAAACATAATGCATAGATACTCCTGTCGCAATTTTAAATATATGCCATTTTATTTTTAAGATCATTTCGCGCCACCTTCCTGCTACTTGTTTTATTTGCTCTTCTACAATTTTAAGACGTGCATTTGTCCCAGGATCATTGTGATAAACAGACACTATTTTTATATTTTGCTTAGTACAGGCTTTACGTAAAAGCAATATAGGAAGATAAGGTAACCCCCACTGATTAATGACAACTTTTATTTGATGGTTTTCTAATATATTCCGTATCATTTTTATATTCTTTCTAGAATAATGAAAACCATCAAGAACATAAAATGATATGTCTTTAGGTAATCGTTCCCTCATCAAGCGAGCTGGAGGACTAAATGACGCAATGACAACATGATGACCTTGTTTGCTGAATTTATCAGCCAAAACAGAAGTTACCACCTCCTGTCCACCCACCTCAAAATATTTCATTAAAAATAATATTTCCATTATTGCTTAATGATTTATATAAATTGAGATTTCCAAAACCGTATATTTTCTAAAGGTAAATAGATATCTATATTTAAGTCTTTATTTATCTTTTCATCCAAAAAAACTATATCCTCGCGATTTATTACAGGCAAATTAGTATCACGACTTATTTCAATAGCACGATTATCCACTCCTACAATTAAAGTCCTCTTTTTAAAATTTAATGCTCTTATTCCCCCATGCAATCTAGAACCTATAAAATCAGTATCATTATTCAGCAAAAAATAATCATAAGCAGAAAGAGAAGGATGCAATATTTCTACATTAAATTTTAAATTCAAAATTGCCAAATATTCTAAATCCTCTATTTGTTGAGGCCATAAATAAATTCTCTCATAATTTCTATAAAGAATTTCCAACATCTGCAAATCCTTCTCCACATCTTTTCGATAAAAAGTTAAAGCCGTCACAACAGACTTAGCTTTCTTTTTAGGAATCAAAGAGCAATACTCTGGAGTTAAATTCCACATTGTTGGACATGCTGTATTTACTACATGATCTACACCTATTGCTTTTAATCTTTTTTCTGTATAACTATCCCTTACAGAATGGTAAACTTTCTTTGTTAATATCTTCTTATAAACCCATTTAGTATAAGGATCTACATCATATTTAGTATAACTTCCCCAACCAGCCCCCATCAAACATAAATTTCGTAGATGAGCTACATCCCAACAACTTAATTTCCATTTTTTATTCCAGAGAATAGTACTTTTTAAAATATTCGTTCCAAGAACAAAACTATATTCTGATTCTCTATTCAACTGATAAGTAGTTTTTCCTATTTCTAGATGTGTAGGAGTTCTACACATGAATGCAGATTTACCTAATGTAGATAACAACTGCTTATAACAATAGTCTACGATAATATCATCACCAATATTATCTGTTCCTATAGATGTATCAAACAAAAGTATTTTCTTCATATAATCATAACTTTATCCAATTATCAGGAAATATAGGAGGTATTTCAGCTGGAGGATTTACCCAATGAGAAGGATATGTAACAAATTTTTTCTTTCTCCCTAACATTGCTCCCCAATAACTAAAAGTACTATTAGCTATTATCGCATATTTACAATTTGACATAAGATACATATCTATAAAACTTTTCTTTCCTCTATTCCAATTAACATATATAGGATTTGGAATAAATAAATTATTTTTAACCCACTCCATATCATCTGAAAAAACAAAAAAATGTAAATCGTCTTGAAATAAAGATATTTTTTCTATAGCTTGATTATAATAATCAACAGGGCATGTACCTCCCATACGCTTAATATATTTAGAAGACAAGTAATCTCCTTTTCTCACATGAACAAATACAGAATTAGTATTTTGCATAAGAGTATATATCTTAAGATTTTGAGTATCTAATGTGATTTGTTTAAAACTTATCCAATCACTTTTAGGTATATATTCTATATTCATTTTACAAGCAGATAACACTATTAATTTTGAATTGAATGTCCGTGTATCCATTGAAACTCTATCCTGAAAAACGTGCATTTTTTTTAAAAGGAAGAAAATGAATGCCACCACTTTTGCAATCAATGATGTCTTAGGTAAGTCAACATCAAATACCTTATCAACCTCAAAACCATTGTGTTCCTTTAGCCATAAAGAACTATAAATTCCATATATTTTATGGTTATGATATTTTTGTTGCAAATATTTATAAAAGGCACATCCAAATATTTGATTACCCAAGCCACCACCAAAAATTAATATTTTCATTTTAGTAAAATCGTTCAATTTAATGATTAATAATTAGTAATTTATCCAAAGCTTTTAACCCTTTATTATACATATAACATAAAATATTTAAAGGAAAAAGAGGATAATCACCCAATTCAAAGGATATTGTATCTAAATCAAAAGCAAGGAAACGTAATTTTTTATCACTTATAAATCTACCTGCAATATAGCCTCCTTTTCTGAAAGTATTCAACTGACGTAATTCATAAACGCCAGAATAATGAGTCATACAATAATTACCATAAGTTTCAAATTCTGAAAAAGGATTGTGCGCTTGAGGATTAGTTGCATTTATTATTTTTTGTACCCAGTTTTCTCCTTTTATATTAGAATTGTTTATTTCTTCAATTAAAGATCTCATTATACTTGTTTTAAAAACCATATGTTCGGTAATAAATGAAAAATCATTAAAAGGTTTTAGATGTAATAAATTAAATAAAGTTTCGAAATAAGGCATATGCCTTTCTTGCTTCTGCGAAAACAAAGGATGTTCATCTCGAAAAAAAGACAATCTCCTCAATGGTATAGTATCAGCATCCCATGATAAATAATAGTCACATTTACAATAAGGACTAAGAGAAAATGCCATTTTTATAAATTGTTGTAGGAACCATCCAGGACGCTGTGGTACAGAAGCATGCATTTCCAAATATTGTTTTACCAATGAGTAAGAAAGACTATCAATTAATTTATTTTCATCTAAAATCCGGCAAACAGGCTCTTTTTTTATTTTATCAGAAATAAAACGACTCTTCTTAATATCCGTAATTATAAAAATAGAGTTAGGATTAATATTCTTTATAATATAAGGTATTGTTCGTTCCAAGAAAAAATAATCCTTGAATGCAACAGGTATAATAACATCAAATTTCATCATGATAGCCTTTTTAAATTTCTTTGTAGTCTAATCAGCCAATATAAAAAGCAATCCGGCACATGACTAAACAATAATACCAAGAACAAACTATTTGTTAAGCTTTTAGCTACAAAATGATTAACAAACCACTCTTTTTTATCTCTTAAAACAGCAAAAATATTATGATAATTATTTTGATTTGAATTTTGAGCAGCTACAAGTAATTGCCTTAATCCAAAAGCAGAAACAGCACTATTGAAACATTTTTGAGAAAAATGATATTTATTTCTACATTGAATAATCTTTTCAATAAGAAGTTTAGAAACCTCAACTAGTTCTTCCGAAGAATGAAATTTAGTTGATAAAGAAAGCGTATTCCTTATCATGTAATGATAAGAAATGCTAGAAGATAAAATTATTTTTTTACAATGCAAAAGATATGTCAAAACAAATAAATGATCCTCATGTGTTGATATAGAAGGATTAAAATAAATAGAATATCTTTCCAATAAGTTTTTATTATATAATTTAGCATAAGGGCATCCATTGTGAAGAAGTCTATATTTTGCAAATATATCAGTAAACTCCACTTCATGGCAAATTTTATCTGGATAAATAAAAAAAGGAAAATTCTCATTGGTTCTTGACACAAAATCATACATTATTCCCTGTGAAACCATTGTATATCCATCAAGTTCTTTATTCTCAATAAACTTTTCCAAATATGAATTCTCAACCCAGTCATCACTATCAACAAAACATATCCAATCTCCTAAAGAATGTTTTATTCCCCAATTGCGCGCCATGCTAACCCCCGCATTTTTTTTATGAAATACACGTATCCTTTGATCCTTACTCATATAAGCATCGCAAATAGAACCAGATTTATCGCTACTACCATCATTTATCAAAAGTAATTCAAAATCTGTATATGTTTGAGATAAAATACTCTCAATACATTTTTCTATATAATTTTCAACATTATACACTGGAACGATAACAGATATTTTAGGCATATTACTTTTTATATGATTTTGTAAATGATAATTTTCTCATAAATGCTTTTACAAAACAACGCAATGGAATGTTATATTCCTTTTTATTGTGATTTATCAACAAAAACAAAAAATCGATCCAAGAAGATTGTCCCAAATATTCAAAATAAATTTTATTTACTCTCTCATCACGTACTTGATTAATAATATCACTCATTTCCCTGTTTACTTCATTCTTCAATAATCCCTTTAATCTCTCCGTAAATATATTTTGAGCTATTATTTTTTCACGAATATATTTTTTCTCACTACTTATATTAATTCCACTATCTCTAAAAGTCATTAAAATTTTAGAAGACGTAACAAGTCCTTGTCGCCATACAAGATTAAGTATAGAAAACCAATCAGCGCACCAAGCTTTTGGAAAAGAGACAAAACCACCTTTCGACAATAAATAATCACGCCGATACAAAAATTCCGAAATTGTCTGATGTTGCCACCCATTCACCAAGTGTAACATATAGTCAATTCCCGATATCCATTCAGGAGAAGAAGGATAAATTCTTATCATTTTACCTAATTTATCAATGACCTTAACACGACAACGAAACACTGAATTTTGAGGATATTTTGTAGATAAGCCCAACAATTCTTCCAAAAAAGTTTCAGACATCATATCATCATCACATAACAAACAAAAAAAATCACCTTGTGCATAGGATAAACATAGATTCCAATTTTTCACTAAATCTAATGCACCTATATTACGCTCATTTATATAATAACGTATTCTAGGGTCATTAAAAGATTCTACTATAGAAGTTATATCTTCTGGAGAAGCATCGTTTACAATGATTAGCTCAAGATTTTTATAGGTTTGAGATAAAACAGAAGATATAGCATCAAATAAATAAGCTGATTTATAAGCTGGAATTACAACTGAAACTAATTGATTCATCTTTTTACATAATTTACAAAGAAGATTTTATTATATGTAAATCGCAAATATACAATAGTATAGACCAAACTAGATAATTCATTATACCTGCCAATGGATATATCATTATAGAGATAAGCCCTGTAGCTACAACAAACATTTTAATATAAGTAGGAACATATTTTCTATATACCAACAACACCTTATATGCTAACCTAAAATATGCAATTACATATAGTAAACCATAAAAATACATATAGCCAATAAAACCAACATCTTCAGGAAAAAAGCCCCAATAGTCTGCTAAATCATCCAAAAAACGACCATAAATAGTATCATTTTTGGGAAATCCATTCCCTAAAAATAATGTCAGAGGATTCATTATTGTATTAGTTCCAAAATATATTGCTGACAAAATACGAATATTATCCTCACTAGTAGAACTTGATGTTGTTTCTATAAATTCACCAAATAATTGTTCGAAATAGATCCATAATACAATGCTCAAAAAAAATAGAAATAAAAAACTAGCAATTTTCGTTTTGATACCTTTCCCGCAAAAAGAGAAAAGAATAAGTGTCACAAGTGATGTCACGATTAATTGCCTTGTTAAAGATAAATATATAGATGCCAATAAAATTATAAATACAATAAAGTATTTCATCATCATTTTAGTTTTCATCCGTCCCCATACATAAAAGAGAATTATCATAGTAAAAATTCCATTCGTGTTCAATCTAAATCTATACAGACCATTCCTTATTTCTACATCTTCTAATAATCCTTTTCTCAACATTTCATTTTCATCAAATGTCCCACAAACTACTATAGGATATGTAAATTGCTGAATTATTTGAATAAAAAACACAATAATTGCCATCACTCCTAATAAATATAGGAGTCTTTTTTCTGAAGGTTTCCATATATGCAATAGGTAATATATTAACCAAATAAAATGTGGACATAAAGCTTTTAATGAATCTATAGGAGATTGACTTTGAACCAACCAACATGGAATAATAGTTCCTAAAGGCAATAGCATTAATTTATCTATATCACTCTTAAAAGAAAGATGTTGTCTTATAATTTTTCTATAATTGAACAACTTAACAGTAAAAAAATATAAAACAATAATATATAAACACCATCCCGCATAAGTTATATTCCAACTATTTAAATTAAAACACCTAACAGAATAAAGTAATAATATAAAAAGCAAAATAACAACACTTTTATTCTTTTCTATTTCTATTAGATATTCATTTTTTCTTTTTTCAAACATAACAATTATACTTTAAAACATAGCATTCATTGTATGCTATTTAAATAATATCATATATCCATTAAACAGACTTACATAACTATCTTTTAAGATAAACATTACGTTTATGAAAGTTCAGACTTTGTAAAAACTTAAAATTCAGAATTCCAAATAAGAAAATAAATATTACCATTGAAAAACAAATAGCCTCTATAGTATTTCCACTAACGAAATCGATTCCCCAACAGCTCACCCAATAAACCAGCGAAGTACATAAAGTGAAAATCACTTTATGTACTGATACATGAAAATCAATTTGTTTATGTAAAAAATAGGATGCAGATAATAATACTGATATTTCCGCCAATAACCAAACTATTGCAGAACCTTTAGCCGCCCATATAGGAACAAATATAACATTAGCAATAATCCCAACAATTGCACCGATAATTGAATTCATGAAAATAGCTTTATCATTCCTTAAAGGCATTAATAATTGAATTATCAATATTTGTTCCAAGCCAATAATCAGCACCAAAGGCATCACCATACGCATAGGAGTTATTGCTCCTTCATAACCATAACCAGAAATAAAATAAATTATTTCTGGAGCAAAATAGATAGAAAATATAATCAAAGGAATACTAGTCATAAATAACAAATTGAATGATTTCTCTGTCAAACACTTAACTTTATCCATACGATTTTCTTCTACTAAAATGCTTATTCGTGGCAACATAACTCCCGTAAATGCTGAAAAAAAAGCCAATATAATACTATGTAATTTTGTTGCTGTTGCATAATACCCAACTTCTGTCACACTAGTCACAAATCCTAAAAAAGCAACATTAAAAGAAGTATACATAGAAGTTAACATCGCATACAATCCTAAAATAAAAAAAGGACGTTTAAACTCATCTATAACATTTCTATCTAATACAAAACCTACAAACCTACGACTATAAAAAATATTAAATACTGCATTGAAGACAACAAGCAAAACAGAAAGAGTATAATACACAGGATAATCAGATGGCTGATGAATAAAAATAAAAATACAAGCTACATAAAGTACCTTCACTATTAATGAACGGTAAGTGATGTATTTAAACTCTTCAATACCCCTATAAAACCATTCTATCAGAAATAAGTTAGCAATAAGTTTACAAGCACCAATCATCATTAACGAAGCATACTCATTCAATTGAGAAATAAAAACAGTAGCTATCAATAAAAGAAATAACATTATTGCTGTCATTCCTGCTTCTAGTATCCATAAAGAACTAAAAACCTTTGATACTCTTAAAGTGTTACCTTTCGCTTTTGCTATCTCACGAATACCAACCACATTAATTCCCATACTTGAGAATAAAATGAAATAATTAATAATAGAATCTACAAAATTACACACCCCGATATTAGTTACTCCCAACACACGCGAAACATATGGAAATGTTAACATTGGAAACAGAAAACTAGATACTGTCAGTAAACTACTATATATAAAATTCCTTTTTATTCCCATAATACTATATTAACAACATTAGAAAGAAACACCAAGGGTATATCTTTTTAAAATTAAACTTCTTAACAATATTCAAAAGCCTATTTTATTAGAATCTAAAACCTAAATTGTATTTTGACTATACACCCACTGTTTTTATTGGAATTAGTTTAAGATTCCATCTATCAATATACAATATCAGTAATCAATCTTATCATCATCAATATTCCTCCAAAGTCCTGTAGCTTTTACCACAATATCAGAGTCATTACCAATCACACTATACATTGGTGCCACAACCGGTACCGAAAGCATTGTACCACTTTGAATCACACAATAATCTGGAGTTCGTGCTCTTTTCATTATCCTACATCCATTACCAAACCAGTTGTTTGAGCCAATATGTATAGAAGCATATCCTTTATTATAGCCTCCTGATAGTTTTGTCAATTTGTGGAAATCTGTATCCATGACCAAAGCATCCCAACCAAAAGTTACACAGTCAGCAATGATTATTTCATCATAAGAAGTCAACCGAAACGTAGTAGTAGCTGAAAATCTATTACCAAATTCCACAATGGCTTTAGGTCCAATAGAAAGGTATGAATTGTTTCCAATACAACATTGTCCTTTAAAAACAATGGTTCCTCCATAATTTTCAAATACAATCCCTGTATTAGGATATAATGACACTTCTGGGAATCCTAACCGTATCATTCCAAATCCTATTTTATCCTCCTGTTTGATTTTAATAGTTCCTTTTAATTTTAGCAATTTTGGTTTGTAAAGCAATATGGGCAGTTTTACAGCTTCATGAAAAGGAAGATAGTGAAAATTAAAGAAAACACTATGTAGTATATAGCGAAGTATCCTCCTTCCTCTCCAAACTCTTTTTAAGACTAATGAAAGTTCCATTATTTATATGCTAAAACATGAAATACAAATTCTTACGTCATCATTCACCAATAAGCTTTCAATTTTGACGCATTAAATAGATTACCACTATTTAGCGATTTCCTCTTAAAACAAATCAAAAGTTTAAATTAATATTTAAACTTGAGTCATAAGCATATCAAACCTTCAGAACCTGTTACTACATAAGGAGAATGGAAATTAATACGTTCCGAATCAAAATTTACCATACTTCAAAATAGGTAGCGTCCTGACCTGTACGTTTCTTAAAGTCCTCCTTCATCTTCTTTTCCAGCTCCTTAACATATTCACGCTTTAATCTTCTTGCTTCTTCCAGCCGACGCAAAGCATCTTCGCATGTCATTTTCTTAGCGCCTTCGTTTTCCATCTTTACTTGAATATTCATATTATCCACATACAATAATAAAACACTATGAAGCACCTATCCCTGTTTACTTTTCGGCTATTCCAAACTTCTGCCGGAACAGAAATACACAGACACAAGCATCAAGAAGATTTTGTTTCATAATTCGATCTCCTTATTTGAAGTTCTCGCACCACGTATGTCCTCAACAACCTCATCTGTCGTACGATCATCATCCCATCGTCCGGCAAATTCTGAAGTCCAATTGGAAGCATCTAGCGTATCATCCTCGGCTAGTAAAGAAACATAGAACTGTTTCATTGGTCCTAACTCAATATCAGAATCTAAGTTTTTCAACATACCCATTGAACAGTTTTTTTCATATTAAAAGACTTGTAATATCCAGCCATCATTACATCCCATCATTATCAGAAGAATATTCAACCATTTCCTCATTTACCACCAAATCATCTGACGAGCTAGTATTGTACAATTTACGCCCTTCTAACAAATCTGAAAAAGCAGCCAGGTCAATCACTGAAAGTTTAGGAAAAGAAATTGTACTCAACACCTTAAAATGCGCATCATTAGAAACCAAATAATCAGCTCCGGCAGCAATAGCACAATCTACAAACTTATTGTCGTCTTTGTCTGCATATATTAAATGAAAAATGATAATGAGGGTCAATCAATAACACATAAGGAGAATTTAGCAATGCCTGTATTACATTGGATGCTATCAAAGCATTTGTCTTCAGACTTATTATTTCTTCATACTCCTCCAATATTTCGTTGGAAACATAAAGAATATATTTACCGGAGTGCAAGCCTCTCCACACATTAAAGTAATTCCCTCTTTTTGAAACAGATGAAATCAGACAATTAGCATCCAGTACTATATCAATCATTATAAGGCACTCTCAAATGTTCTTTCAATATAGCCTCATTCTTATCCTGATCCCACAGACCTTCATCCCACAACTTATCCATATCCTCCTCTACTCTTTGAGCAAAGTAGGCTGTCAAAGATTTACGTATTTCTTCCAAGGCACGCTCGTCTTTAGCATAAGAAAACATCTTTAACAAGTGTAGCTGGACTGGGTTAAAAGGTTCTGATTTCATATTCTTTAGCTTTTATATTCCCCAAAAGAACAAATTATATTTCACTTATCCTAGCGATTCAACCTGTTTTTAATTCACAACACTGTTCTTACCAGCTACAATACCATTTCAATGCCTCAACCACCGATCATAATCATCCAACCGGCTGATCAGCTGCTGCTTACTCTTTTTCGGCTTTTCCTCTTTCTTCCACGGATCAATCGCCTCATGCGCCAAATGATAATAAATACTGCTATCCGTACAACCATAAAGTGTAACCACAGCAAGTGCACGCGACTGCTCCGCCTTGACGAGAGGAAGCATCGTCTGCATAACGCCAACCAGCTTTGCCGCCTCTTCTTCCATACCCAATATAGTATAAGCCGGCAGCAAAATGGCATAAAGCTTGCAACGCATCACATCCGTATCCATCTGGAGATTGCCATATTCTTTCAACGCCCTGGCAGCCAGGGAACGATCTTCCTCACTCACCCCCTCCGCACTGTGATAACGCTGAAGAGCACTGTGCAAACCATTCAACATACAGTCATTGTCCAGACGGGTATATACATGCTTGTCCTCATCATTCAGGGCAATTACCTCGTACTCACCCGGCATCACACGCAGCAGCGGAACCCACATCCAGTTCTCCACACATACCATCACATCCTTTCGCCCGGCTCCCGGCTGAATGACAACAGTCGCCTCCACCCCCTTAAACCGTCCCTCGGTAATGCGTATCCGGTCGCCCTTGCGCAAACCATCCGGCTGGGGTATATAAACAGGAAGTGTATTGGAATAAGAACGGGCCACCCACTGCAAATTCTCCATTGCGGCATCGGAAAGGTAGGGAAAATACTCCCGCTTCCGTTCCCTCACCCGAGGCAGGAAACTGAGTACAGGAAAACGTTGCATCAGTTGGAAAACATCACGCTCGGAGGCACGGACGAATACATAGTTGAAGAGTAAGGGACGCTGGGTATTAACGAATTTGCCGTCTATACGCCTCACTTCCTGATAGGAAGGAGCAAAAAAGCCGAATGAGGGCTCGCCTGCCTGTATGCGGCGGTCCTGTTCCCGTTGCAAACCGCGCACTCCTCCCCTATGACGGTCGGGAAGCGACAACACATACCAACGCACGGCATTGTTATTCCGCAAAGCCTCCAACGCTTCGGGAGATGCCACAGAACGCTTCGGTTTATCAAACTGATGGGATAGCTTTTTCATGAGATTTATCGTCAGAAATCCACGCTGACCGATACTGGAAGACCATATCAGCACAGTGTTTATAACTGGCTGATAAATAGCTTTTTACACAGATTTCATTTTGTATTTCTGAAATCTTTTATTTGTTGTTTCTTTCGTCCGAAGACGTCTTTTCTGTCTGCTTTTTATAGACATGTTTATACCCTCAAAAAAGGTTCTTTACCCTTTATATAAAAGGAATTTAGAAACTTTTTGAGGGCACAAAGATACACTATAATTGTGTATTACACAATAAAAGCGCTTAAAAAATAGGAAAACTTACTTTTGATAAGAAAATAAGAGATGGGTATATTTCGTAATCACAATAAAAGATTCAAGTTTTACAAATATTTATTCAATAGGACTGTAATAACCTTATCCAATTATAAGGTCATTCTTTATAGTAGTAAATACTATCTGCTCGTCTACATTACTATATTCATGCGAAATAAGATTGCGCATATCATAAATAGCCAACCAAGGAATTTCCTTATATTCAGAAAGCGGTGATGGTTGTAAAAACAACAACTTTCCTACCTGTTCACCTATTACTTGAAGGCGCATAACACATGCATTGAACACCATCACTTTATCCATGGAGGCTAAAAAATCATCAGCACAATTTATTTCTTTACTCCATTGCTGTATATAGTAAATGGATTCTTTTATCTGGGTTAACCTGTCGCAAATGGTTAGTCGTCCTCCTTTATACATAAATGGCTTCTTTTTCAATATTCTGTTTCAAAAATGGAGACAGTGAGGAACGGAAACGCACTAAATCAATTTCACAATGAAACATTTCCGTCAAAACAGTCTTCAAAGTGTACATAGTGGATAAAGTAGGATTATCAATATCTACAACAATATCCAAATCACTATCTTCCCTGTTCTCTTGACGTGCAACCGAACCGAAGATACCAATTGATTTAATTCCAAACTCATGCCCAAAACATTGTTTGAAACTAACTAACTTTGCCTTACATTCATTTAAGCATAACATACTTTTCACCAACTTTAGGTACTGGAACAAAGATAAACCTTTTATTTGAACGATACAAGTTCTTACCTCGGTTTCTTCATTTCACACACCATCAGAGCTCTCCCTGCATCAGAATGTCATCATCACCATAAACCGCACGCCCCATTTGTTCGCATCGGGATGATCCAGATAATTCAGACGGCGGACATAGTCTATGTGCAATATCTTGAAAATATTGTGAATACCCACAGAGCATTCCATGTACGGGGTCTTCGGGTCCATCACAAAGCTGGTAGGACGTCCGTCACGGGTCGGGAACAGGAAGAGTTCGCTGTCACCCGGATGCTTCATCGGATTGTTCTTATCTGTCAAATGACCATACAGCATCTTGAAGCCGATCGCCTCACGCCACTTCAGTTTCTTCAGCAAAGGAATACGGTTGAAAATCTTACCGTTCAAATCCCACGATACATCCAGAGAGGCGTAACGGTCGTTCAGGAACTCCATATTATTAATCAAGTTGAAAGTCTCGCGCTGCAGGATATAAGACAAGTTGGCCGCCGGCATAATCAGCAACGGGAACGGAACTTTGTTCCACTGCGCACCGCCTTTCACGAACATATCAATCTTACCCCATGACGAGAACCAGAAACGCTTGTACAGCCCTACTTCCGTCAGATTGAAGTTATACTCTCCGCCCAGCACACCCTTGAAACCGGTCGTGTGCGACAGCGTGAATACCGGAGCGTCAAAAGAAACCGGTATACGGCGTTGCTTGGTATTGACAAATGTCTCACCCGGAGCGTAACGGAAGGCCAAGGAGGCTTCCATGGTCTGAATCTCAGGAACCAACGTTTTCTGGTCATCATTGGTTATATAGGCCAGACCGCCGGTAGGCTCGTCCGTGCTGTGTTTCACTTCCACCGTGGTCTTCAAACCAAACTGCGTCTCGTTCTCATACTTCAAGGCGATATTCCGCACGTAGGACATCTGGTCCACCGTAGAAGTCTTGAAAGAAACGAACACATTATCCTTGTCCGTCTTCAGGAACTTATCCGTGGGCGACATCACATCATACTGATAGCTGAACGTGATAGAGTTCTTCGGGAACTCGCGCGGCAGGTATTCCTTCTTGTTGAAAGAGTATTCCACCTCACCCATATACTTGGAACGATGGTCCTTGAACCCGTAAGCATAATATCCCTTGAAGAACAGATGCGGATTCAGGTTGGCCGTGGTCTGCGCGCTCATACGCAAACGCAATCCGTCGATATAGTTATTGGAGATCATGGTGTTTACCGGACCGATATCCACCTTGCTGGGGTTGTTCTTGGTTCCGGTTTCCACAAAGTTCTCGATAAACGCTTTCAATACAAAAATCACATATTTGAATCCCGGCATCTGTTCCAGACGCTTCACCAGCATATCCATAGAACTCTCGGTCTGCGTAAGCGGAACCGGCCGGTATTGATTCCAGAAATCGTCTCCGCGCATCATGGCGTCCGCCTCTTTGATCTCGGCCCCCTTACGCTTGAAAAGTTGCTGCGGAAGCTCATCGAAGGCATAATCGGAATAACGGGTAGTCCTTCGTATCTGGAATCCTTGCATGATCTTCATCAAGGTCATCTCTACAATCATGTCATCGGTCTTCAACACCCACTCGCCATTGGGCAATTGCTCGAACTCCTGAATAATATCCATATTGTCCACAAAGTTCACTCCCGATTTCTTGGGCAGATTCATCGTACATTTCTTCACCGTATAAGATGAATCGGCCAGTACATACAGATGTCCCGTGAAACCGAAATCCTGCGAGTTATTGGGGACAAAGGTGAGATGGAAGCACTTGTCCTTGTCCACGAATGTGGTGTCCATAATGTAAAACTTATAAAACGAAATGGCGTCACTAGACGAAATAGGACTGATGAAAGGATACTGCAACAGACGGATATCGTTATCATAAATATTCACATCCGTAAACACATCCTTCAGAACCGTGCTCAGCATATCTCCTGTGGCAAACAGCTCGTTCACCCCCGTAGAGCTCATCCCTTTGATAATGGTCTTCTCACTCTTGGGATGTTTACGGTAAATTTTCTGCGAAGCGGTCTCGTCCACCGAGATAGGAAGGATAAATTTATTGGTTTCCTCACAAAGTTCGATCTGGTCTTTCAGGAAAGGCATCTTTTTATACATGCCTTTTTCCAGCATTTCGGGAGTCACATCATTCAGTGACATTGTGATCTTCTGATACTTGTTGTACTGATAATAGTCATTCTCACTCAGCTTGTTATTGTTCTTATGAGCAATCACTTTCTTCATCAGTTCCACAGCCGGGTTATTCTTACGGGAGTACTTCTCTCGTTTGGGCTTCACCACCACTTCGTCCAGCATGATATCGTCCGGCCTCATCCTCACATTCAGGTTCTTGGTGACACCGGGGATTATATTCACTACTTTTGTTACATACCCCACTGCCGAAAAGGTGAGTTTGTTCCAGCCTTTACGGGTTTCGACCTTATAATGTCCATCATTATCGGTAATGCTTCCTACGCCTTTTCCTTCATAAAAGACTGACAAGTATGGTATGGGATCATTCGTCAATGAGTCTGTTACAACGCCTTGTATATTTTGAGCTGACACCGAGATGCAGCATCCTAATAACAAAAATAGTAAAAACGACTTGATGTATTTTGTCTTCATTCTTTTTACCGCTATTCTTATGAGCCAGCAAAGTTAAGCATTAACTTAAAAGAAAGTTGCTAATATAAGCTAATAATTACAGAAATCTTACATATTGACCAATAAATAGGTGAAATTTAACACTGACAGAGCCTTTATATAGAAAAATAAAAAAGGGGTCTTTTCACAAAGCCCCCTTTTTAAGTTTTCAATAGGTATTAGTTTTTTTTAAGGTAAAAAGATTGTTTTCAGGATAACGATGCAAATATGGAGCCTTTTTTTAAACCAGCCAAATAAAAAACTATGCCATACAACATGTTTTTAGAAATTTCTGTCTTTTTTGGCAGATTATTATTCAAAATGCTCTTTATCGGCCTCATTACATATACAAAGATAGCAAAAGTTTAACTTGAAACAGCATTTTAATGAGTTTTTTCTTTTCCCAAGAAATGTTCGTCCACTTTATCGCGGTGTTTCAGTACCTTTGCATCAATGAAGAAAACAATTTCTTCAGCGATATTAGTTATATGATCTCCGGCACGTTCCAGCTTACGGATAACGGTGCCGAGTTCCAGGCAAGTCAGGAAATTATCGGGATGTGTTTCCAGATATTTTGTAAGCACGGCAGGGGCAGCCGCATTGATTTCGTCCAGGAAATTGTCTTTACTGAATACATTGAGGGCTAATTCCAGATTTTCTTCATTCAACGCGTTCTTGGTCATTTCGAGCATACTGAGCACTTGTCTCAACATCTCTTCTATACGCAGACTGTGGAGCAGTTCACTATCCAGCACTGTTTCCTCGCTTCTTACCACAAAACGGGCTATGCCTTCGGCAAAATCTCCCAAACGCTCCAAATCACTGTTTATTTTGAACATGGCCAGCACAAAACGCAGGTCAATGGCTACCGGATTGTATAGAGCGATAGTGTCCTCTACATCACTGTCAATTTTCAACTCGAACGCATTCACCCTTTTCTCACGGACAATGACTTGCTGTGCCTGGTCACGGTTAAAGGTCAGCACAGCCTCTCCTGCCCTGTCCAGCTGATTGTAAACCAATGTCCACATCTCGTTCACTTCCTTCTTCAGTGATACAAGTTCTGATTCTATAAATTTCACCATATTCTTAATTCTTGTTTTGTTTATTATTATTTCTTTCACCGCAGATTGCGCAGATTCACACTGATTTTAATTTTCCGGACAGAAGAATAAAAAGGCAAATCCGTACCCATTACATCTGAAAAGCAAACAAGCCTGCACCGAGCTGTGGTACATAAATTCCATTTTTATCTTATCTCCTATTGTGCAACGCTGTGATGAATGCTTTATCCGAAACGTCCCGTAATATAATTCTGGGTCGCTTCTTTGCCCGGATTCGTAAATATCTTCTTCGTATCATCATATTCCACCATATTGCCCATATAAAAGAAGGCTGTTTTGTCACTGACACGCGCGGCCTGCTGCATGTTGTGAGTGACAATAACGATGGTATATTCTTTTTTCAGCTCATGAATCAACTCTTCTACTTTGGCTGTAGAGATAGGGTCCAATGCCGAAGCCGGTTCGTCCATAAGCAGCACCGAAGGAGATACGGCCATGGCACGGGCTATACACAACCGTTGCTGCTGACCGCCGGACAGAGCAAACGCAGACTCTTTCAACTTATTCTTCACCTCATCCCACAATGCGGCTCCTTTCAAGGTTTCCTCCACCCTGTGGCGGATAAACTCATTATCTTTCACCCCATTTACCCGAAGCCCATAGGCCACATTCTCGAAAATGCTCTTCGGAAACGGATTGGGACGCTGGAATACCATTCCCACATTCTTGCGCAACTCATCCACCTGCACAGACTTGTCGTATATATTTCTCCCGTCAATCAAAATCTCCCCTTCCAGACGAGAGCCGGGAATGAGATCGTTCATGCGGTTGAACAGGCGGAGGAAGGTGGACTTGCCACAACCGGACGGACCTATGAAAGCCACCACCTCTTTCTCTTCAATCGTCATGCTTATATCTTTCAGTGCCTGAAAATCACCATAGAAAAAATTTACATGTTTTGCATCTATCTTATTCATATTCTTAATGTTTTAATAATTTGCTGATTTGTCAATGTGCTAATGTACCAATGTCCGTGCGGTACACAGCGCAACCCATCGGCACACCGACAAATTATTAATTCGTTTTTACTTTGTTGGAAAAATACCGGCGGAGTGCATTTGCCAACAGGTTTATAATTAAAATAATAAGGATCAGTACCAACGCCGTACCGTATGCCAAAGGAAGCTGTGACTCCATATCCGTTCCGCTGGTAGAAATCACATAAAGGTGATAAGGCAATGCCATGCATTGGTCCAGAATGCTGTGTGGCAGTTGTGGCAGGAAGTAAGCGGCACAAGTGAAAAGGATAGGCGCCGTTTCACCTGACACACGTCCCAAAGCCAGAATCAGTCCGGTAATGATGTTGGGCATCCCCATGGGCAGAATTACATGCCAGATGGTTTGCAACTTGGTCGCGCCCAAAGCCAGACTCCCTTCACGGAAGCTGTCGGGAATCGCCTTCAAGGCTTCTTCGGTGGTACGTATCACCAAAGGTACACAAAGCAATCCCAACGTCAAAGAACCGGCCAGGATACTGTCGCCGAACCCCATGTATTTCACAAACAGTGCCATACCAAACAAACCGAACACAATGGACGGAATACCGCTCAAGTTATTGGTCATCATCCGGATAAAGCGGACCAGCTTGCCTTTCGGCGCATACTCGTTCATATAAATGCCACTCATCACTCCCACCGGAAATGCGAACAGCGCACTGCCCACCATCAGATAAAAAGTACCTACAATGGCCGGCCATATACCGCCACCCGTCATACCGTCACTGGGAGCCGTGGTCAGAAACTCCCAGCTGATTACTCCTATACCTTTATATATAATAAAACCGAGAATGGCGAACAGAATGAGGACAATGCTATAACTCAGCAGTTTGAAAATACCGAATGCCAGCCATTGCGAACGTCTTTTACGCGCCCCTTGCCGGGCAGGGAAAACATCTTGCTTCATATTTTAAATACTTAATTAATCATTTGTCAATCTATCAATATACCCATTGGCTGCGCTGTGTGCCGCATGATCATTAGCACACCGGCAAATTAGTACATTATTTATTTGTTCTTGATGAAATATATTCTACACTAAAGTTGATAAGCATCGTGATGAAAAACAACACCACTCCCAGCAGGAACAGAGCTTCATAGTGCGCGCCGCCGGCGGGTGCCTCTCCCAGTTCCGCTGCAATAGTCGCCGGAATGGTACGAAGCGGTTCCAGAATAGTGGTAGGTATCACAGCCGCATTTCCTGTAACCATCAGCACCGCCATCGTCTCGCCTATGGCACGTCCGATGCCCAGGACAACGCCCGAAGTGATTCCGGAAATGGAAAACGGAATCACCACCTTATATATAGTCTGCCAACGAGTGGCGCCCAATGCCAGACTGGCCTCGCGCATGGCACGGGGACAATTCCGCATCGCATCCTCACTTACGGTAATGATAGTAGGGAGTGCCATGATCGCCAAAACAATACTTCCGGCCAATCCGGTCTCGCCCACAGGCAGATTAAATATTTTCTGAATAAGCGGTACGATAACAATCAATCCGAAAAACCCATAGACCACGGACGGAATACCACTAAGCAATTCAATAACCGGCTTCAGAAAACTACGGGTCCGATGGTCTGCCACCTCGGACATATACACCGCCACCGACAAGCCGAAAGGCAAAGCGAACAGGATGGCAAAGAAACTCACCCAAAGCGTACCCGTAATCAAAGGAAGAAATCCGAACTGAGGGGCGGGAGTAGCCGTAGGGAACCATTCCTTTCCGGCAAAAACCTCGTCAAAAGAAATAGACTCGTCTTTCAGCAGATGCCCCGGAAAATCCTTTTCTATAAACTTGGAGGGAACAAAGGCGATGATGCCTGGATTACCGGCAACGATCTCGCCGATGCACCGGGGAGCCTTCTCGTACTCGGCTCCCAGCTCTTCCTCCGAGAAATAGGAGGTGATATCCTCCAACCGGAAAACTTTAACCTCCGCGTCCGGTCCTCCCAACTCTTTCCAGTTGGTAATCTCTTCGTCAAAAACATCTTTTATTTGTGCCGCACTCAGTTCCTGTACCGGATTGGCTTTATTCACCGCCAGTACATACCCCTCTTCTATGACTTTTTTATTAAAAAGTCCCAGAGCCTCCGCAAATAAGAATACGACAATCAGCAAAATAGTAATGCTCGTTATAAAGCCGCTGCAAGTCAATATCCCTTCTACAATCTTTTCCCAAACTCGTTTCATACAGTTTTAGTCTTCTATTTTAATAACTGATGCAAAAAAAGCCTCTTTATATTAAGGTGATATGAAAGAAGCTTGAAGTATTTGCTACAATTATATTACAAACTTGTTACAGATAAAGAAAAACCTGATCTTATTACCATTTTCCCGCAGGAACAGATTCAATCCACCCTTGCCGGCGAATATTACCCGTAACAGAATCGTAACACACCAGTAAAACAAATGACACAAGAAAACGTTTCTTTTGCACACGAATTAATATAAGAACTTATGAATCAATTAAAAGCTCTATTTCTTTTTATTCTATTGGCTTGTAGTCTGAATATTACCGCGCAACGCATAAAAGGTAGTGACACGGTGTTGCCCGTATCACAAGAAACAGCCGAGATTTTCATGAAAGATGATCCCGACCGACGGGTAACCGTCACCGGCGGAGGAACCGGAGTGGGGATTTCCGCCCTGATGGACAACACAACAGATATCGCTATGGCTTCCCGTCCCATCAAATTCAGCGAAAAGATGAAACTGAAAGCCGCCAAACAGGAAGTGGAGGAGGTAATTATAGCGTATGACGCCCTGGCCGTCATTGTAAACCCGTCCAACCCTGTCAGCCAACTGACACGCCAGCAACTGGAAGCCATATTCCGCGGCAAGATAACCAATTGGAAACAGCTGGGGGGACCCGATATGAAAATCATTGTCTATTCTCGCGAAACCTCTTCGGGAACTTACGAATTTTTCAAAGAAAGCGCCCTGAAGAACAAGAACTACATGAGCAGCAGCTTGTCCATGCCCGCCACCGGAGCCGTGATCCAGTCTGTAAGCCAGACCAAAGGCGCTATCGGCTATGTGGGACTGGCCTACTTGTCTCCCCGGGTGAAAGCCATTGCCGTTTCCTACGATGACGGCAAGCATTATGTACTGCCCAGCCTTGAAAACGGAAAGAAGAAACTTTACCCCGTAGTACGCCCTCTTTATTACTATTACAATGTAGCCAATAAGGAAAAAGTGACCCCGTTCATTGACTACATCCTGTCACCCGAGGGGCAAAATATTATAAAAAACGGTGGATATATTCCTGTGAAATAAAGGATATCCCAAAAAGAATGCGTACTTTTGCAGCAAAAGTGTAAAATTGATATCACAATGACTGAAATGAACGCTACAGAAGCTACAGAGAAGAAAAGTCTGAACTTCATTGAACAGGCAGTTGAGAACGACCTGAAAGAAGGTAAAAACGGAGGGAAAGTACAAACCCGCTTTCCGCCCGAGCCGAACGGCTACCTGCACATCGGTCATGCCAAAGCCATCTGTCTGGATTTCGGGATAGCTGCACGCTATGGTGGCGTATGTAACCTGCGTTTTGACGACACCAACCCGACCAAAGAAGATATGGAATACGTGGAAGCCATCAAGGAGGACATCCAATGGCTCGGATTCCAGTGGGGAAACGAATATTATGCATCCGACTACTTCCAGCAATTATGGGATTTCGCCGTCAATCTGATAAAGGAAGGAAAGGCTTATATAGACGAACAGAACTCCGAACAAATCGCGGCACAGAAGGGAACTCCCACCCAACCCGGAACCGAGAGCCCTTACCGCAACCGTCCCATCGAGGAAAGCCTGGAACTGTTCAACAAAATGAACAGCGGTGAAATAGAAGAAGGCAAAATGGTGCTCCGCGCCAAAATAGACATGGCAAGCCCCAACATGCACTTCCGCGACCCTATTATTTATCGTGTGGTAAAGACTCCGCACCACCGCACAGGCGAAACCTGGAAAGCATACCCTATGTATGACTTCGCACACGGACAGAGCGACTACTTTGAAGGAGTAACTCATTCACTGTGTACCCTGGAGTTCGTACCCCACCGTCCGTTGTACGACCTGTTCGTGGACTGGGTAAAAGAAGGTAAAGATCTGGACGACAACCGTCCTCATCAGTATGAGTTCAACAAACTGAACTTGAACTACACCTTGATGAGCAAGCGTAACCTGCTGATTCTGGTAAAAGAACATCTGGTAAACGGTTGGGACGACCCCCGTATGCCGACTCTCTGCGGTTTCCGCCGTCGCGGCTACTCGCCCGAGTCCATCCGCAAATTTGTAGACAAGATAGGTTATACCACTTACGATGCCCTGAATGACTTCGCCCTGCTGGAAAGCGCTGTCCGCGAGGACTTGAACAGCCGTGCCACCCGTGTATCGGCAGTCATCAATCCGGTGAAGCTGATCATTACCAACTATCCCGAAGGACAGGTGGAGGAAATGGAAGCTGTCAACAACCCGGAAGATCCGTCGGCAGGCACACACACCATCGAATTCAGCCGCGAGTTGTGGATAGAACGCGACGATTTCATGGAAGATGCCCCGAAGAAATATTTCCGTATGACTCCGGGACAGGAAGTGCGTCTGAAAAGCGGATACATCGTGAAATGTACAGGCTGCAAGAAAGACGACAACGGCAACGTGGTGGAGGTATATTGCGAATACGATCCCGACAGCAAAACAGGAATGCCGGGCAGCAACCGCAAAATCAAAGGTACGATCCACTGGGTAAGCTGTGCACACTGTCTGCCTGCCGAAGTACGCCTGTATGACCGCCTGTGGAAAGTGGAGAACCCGCGTGATGAGATGGCCGCTATCCGCGAAGCAAAGAACTGCGACGCACTGGAAGCCATGAAAGAAATGATCAACCCCGATTCGTTGAATGTATTAACCAACTGCTATGTAGAAAAATATCTGGCCGATGCCAAACCGCTGGATTACTTGCAGTTCCAACGCATCGGTTATTTCAATGTGGACAAAGACTCTACACCAGAAAATCTGGTGTTCAACCGCACCGTATCTTTAAAAGATACCTGGAGCAAAATTAATAAATAAAAACAAGCTTATGAACTATGACATGTCTTCTTACTTTGAAGACCCGGAATTTAAAGAAGCATTAGCAAGATACGAGGGTATGGTGGAAAACCATACCCCCGCTTATTTTGAAGCTGATGAACTGACCGATATCGCCGAATATTACGCCTCAAAAGGAAGACATAAAGACGCTGACAAGGCCATAAATCTTGCAATCCAATTGCACCCTGATAACATAGACGCCCTGATTTTCCGGGCACGTTCCTTGATGCTGCTAGGAAAAAAAGAAGAAGCCCAAATGGTGATGCAGCTCATCAACAACCCTGCCGACCGTGAATTCAGATTCCTGCAAGCCGACCTGCTGATAGAGGAGGAACACATGGAAGAGGCCGATAAGATATTACAACAACTGGCCATGGACGAGGAGTATGAACTGGATACGCTGCTAGACATCATTCTGGACTACGTTGACGTCAACCAGAAAGAATACGCCAAGAAGTGGATCGACTGCCTGTTTGCCCATTTCGACATGCAAACCCTGCCGGAAACCAACCAACGTCTTCGCGACGTGCTGTGCGATTATTACAGTACTTTCAACAAACCGGACTTGGCTATCCCTTACCTGAACATGACTCTGAACGAGTTTCCCTATTCCGTTCAGCATTGGAACGAACTGGGTAAATGCTATCTGCAACAAGAGCAATACGAAAAGGCGCACGAAGCTTTTGATTTCGCATTAGCCATTGATGAAAACAACACAGAGACATTGACCTTGAAAGCATTCCTTTACAGCCAGACAGCAAATATCAAGGAATCTATCAACTATTATCTCCGTCTGGAAAAGGCGACAGAGAAGAAACCTCCCGTTTATATGGCATTGGCTGGTCTCCACTTCGAGATGAAGGATTACGAAACCGCCATGAAGTATACACAAAAGCTGCTAAAACAGAAACAGGAGATAACTGCATTCGAGCTAACCGATATATATAGTATCGCAGCCCTCTGTCATGTAGCTCTGGGACATCCTGAAGAGGGATATATGTATCTGGACCAAGTACTGAAGCAGAACGGGAACGATGCGGAAACACGTATCTATGCCGGACAGTTTTTCACGATAATGGCAGGCAGCAAGGACATCAGCGAGGAGGAAAGAAAGAATAATATCGACAAGGCGGAGGAACAATTCAACCTCGCCCTGGAATTCACCCCGAAAGAGGAACGGATGGATATTTTGTTCAAAATCGGATCCAAATACTTCGATGAACATCTCTTTGAATATGCCAACCGGTATTTTGAGCAAATAAACAAAGAATTCCCCCACAACGCCCATAGCACTTATTTCTTTCTGATTTATGGCTATCTTTATTTACAGCAACCAGGTCCGTTCATACACTATCTGGCTAAAATCAATAAAGAACTTCCTGATACGTATGCAGCTCTGGGAGTTGATGAAAACGCACAGTTTCCCGACCAGTTATTCAACGAAGCGATACGCGTAATCAAGGACGATATCAGCAAAGGCAAGCTAAACTTAAACAATTATTTATAATTATTTTATGGAATCAGTTGCATTTATTCAATGGTGTCTGGACCACCTGAATTATTGGACAATTACGTTATTAATGGCCATCGAGAGCTCTTTTATCCCCTTCCCCTCGGAAGTGGTAGTGCCTCCTGCCGCTTACAAGGCAGCCGGAGGCAACAGTGACCTGAATGTATTTCTGGTAGTTATATTTGCGACAATCGGAGCCAATATCGGCGCTCTCATCAATTATTACATAGCCTATTTCGTAGGCCGTCCGCTGGTTTATAAATTCGCGAACAGCCGCTTCGGGCACATGTGTCTGATTGATGAAGCCAAGGTTCAGAACGCGGAACACTACTTTGACAAGCACGGGGCACTCTCCACCTTTATCGGACGTCTTATTCCTGCCGTCCGCCAGCTTATCTCCATTCCTGCCGGTCTGGCCAAGATGAAATTATCCACTTTCCTGCTGTACACAACGCTGGGAGCAGGTATCTGGAATGCCATTCTGGCGGCTATCGGTTACTATCTGCAATCAGTGGTTCCCGAAGAGCAGTTATTGAGTACCGTAACCGAATACAGTCACGAGTTAGGATATTGCTTCATTGCTATCGGTGTTTTAGTGGTAGGTTTCTTGATTTACAAAGGAAGAAAATAAAAAAGAATGAACTTTTTTCCATTTAAATTTGTTATCATTACAGTATCGAACTAAAATATAATAAAATTATGGCAAAAACAGCATTTAAAGGAGCACCGGTGACATTGGCCGGAGAATTTGTAAAAGTAGGAACTTCAGCTCCGGAATTTACATTGGTAAAAGGAGACTTAAGCAATTATACATTAAAGGACGGTAAAGGCAAGTACCTGATTCTGAACATTTTTCCCAGTCTGGATACAGGTGTATGCGCTACTTCCGTACGCAAGTTCAATCAGTTGGCTGCAAACCAGCCCAATACGGTAGTGTTGGCTATCTCTAAAGACCTGCCATTCGCCCAGGGCCGCTTCTGCACCACCGAAGGGATCAGTAACGTTATTCCTTTGTCTGATTATCGCTATACTTCCGATTTTGCTGAAAAATATGGTGTTCTGATGACCGACGGTCCTTTGGCGGGATTATTGGCACGTTCGGTAGTAGTGGTTGACCCGGAAGGAAAAGTGGTTTATACCGAACTGGTTCCCGAAATAACCCAGGAACCGGATTATGAAGCTGCGTTGAAAGCAGTAAAATAAAAAGCAGTAAAATAAAAAGCTCCCGAAGGAATAAAGAAAACGGCAGAAGATTTTGTCAATCTGTCTGCATAGGTTTTGGTGGTTTCGGGCATAACTTCAAGAAGTTATGCCCGAAACTTTTATATGTTATGCCGGAAAGATCTATCATCTTGCATACGAACGATCTATAATCTTACACCCGAAAGATCTATCATCTTGCATCTTCATCTTCTAAGACAAATACCATTGATACATTCGGTGTACTCCCTCTTCTATATCAATCTTATGCTGCCATCCCAGACTATGCAATTTGCTTACATCCGTCAGCTTGCGCATAGTGCCGTCGGGCTTCGTAGCGTCAAAAGTCAGTTTGCCTTGATAGCCCACTTCTTTGACAATCTTATCCGCCAATTGAGCGATGGTGATTTCTTTTCCCGTACCGATATTGATATGGCAGTTACGGATATCCTTGGAACCGGGTGTGTATGTATCCTTAAAGTCCACATGCTCCATGATATAGACACTGGCATCGGCCATTTCCTCACTCCATAAGAATTCACGCAACGGCTTGCCTGTACCCCATAAGGTCACTTCCTGTCCGGAGATGCCGTATTTTTTCAATACAGCCAGAATTTCCTCATCCGTATTCAAACCGCTTACCCCCTCCACAGGGCGGAGATTCATATCTTTACGCACCGCATCCCAATCTCCTTCATTCAGGCATTTTCCCAAATGAATCTTACGAATCATGGCAGGCAGCACATGGCTGTTCTCCAAATGGAAATTATCATTGGGACCGTAAAGGTTCGTGGGCATCACGGCTATGTAATTGGTTCCATATTGCAGGTTAAAACTTTCGCACATCTTCAATCCCGCAATCTTCGCAATAGCGTATGGTTCGTTGGTGTACTCCAACGGTGAAGTCAGCAACACCTCTTCCTTCATGGGTTGTCCGGCATCACGAGGGTAAATGCAAGTGCTTCCCAAAAACAAGAGTTTCTTTACATTGTGACGGAAGCTCTCTCCTATCACATTCTGCTGAATCTGCAAGTTCTGATAAATAAAATCGGCACGGTAAAGACTGTTCGCCATGATACCGCCCACATGTGCCGCCGCTAAAATGACATACTGGGGCTGCTCTTCATCAAAGAACTCCTTCACAGCCTGCCCGTCCAGCAGATCCAGTTCTTTGTGAGAACGGCCTACCAGATTGGTATATCCTTTTTGCTGCAAATTATTCCATATAGCAGAACCCACCAGTCCGTGGTGTCCTGCTACATATATCTTGGCTGTTTTTTCCATTATTCCGCTATTTGAGCCTTTAAATATAGTTTCTTCACGAACTTCATATCATGCTTCACCATGATTTTCACCAGTTCGGGGAAAGAAGTCTTACGGGGATTCCAGCCCAATAAGGTTTTGGCTTTAGTGGGATCACCCAGCAACTGCTCCACTTCGGCAGGACGGAAATACTTAGGATCGACGGCAACCAGTTCCTTGCCCGTCGCCACATCGATGCCTCTTTCATCCACCCCTTTGCCTTCCCAGCGCAACTCAATGCCCACTTCCTTGAAGGCCAAGGTACAGAACTCGCGCACCGTATGGTACTCGCCGGTCGCAATAACAAAATCTTCGGGAGTATCGTGCTGAAGAATCATCCACATACACTCCACATAATCTTTGGCATAGCCCCAGTCACGCAAAGAATCCAGATTTCCCAGATACAGTTTGTCCTGATATCCCTGGGCTATACGTGCGGCAGCCAAAGTAATCTTGCGTGTTACAAAGTTTTCACCACGACGTTCGCTCTCATGGTTGAACAGGATGCCGTTCACGGCAAACATACCGTAACTTTCACGATAATTCTTGGTAATCCAGAAACCATACTGCTTGGCCACCCCATACGGAGAACGGGGATAGAAAGGAGTCGTTTCCTTCTGAGGGACTTCCTGCACCAGTCCGAACAACTCGGAGGTAGATGCCTGATAAATCTTGGTCTTTTTTTCCAAACCCAGGATCCGGACAGCTTCCAACATACGCAGCGTGCCTACCGCATCCGCTTCCGCAGTGTACTCGGGCACATCGAAACTTACTTTCACATGGCTCTGAGCAGCCAGATTATAGATTTCATCGGGCTGTACAGCCTGAATGATACGTATCAGCGAACTACTGTCGGTCATATCCCCCCAATGCAGGTTCACCAGACGGGTCTTTTGCATATCACGAACCCACTCGTCCAGATAGAGATGTTCTATACGACCTGTGTTGAATGAAGAAGAACGGCGCAGAATACCGTGAACCTCATATCCCTTTTCAATCAAAAACTCTGCCAGGAATGAACCGTCCTGACCTGTAATACCTGAAATTAAAGCAACTTTTTTCATTTCGTTTATTGTAAATGGCCTCATGCAGGCCTTCTAAGTTATTTCATATCACATAGCTATCTACCGCTATCTGCCTTTCGGCATGACAAAGGACAAAATGACCAAACAGAACGGCAGATAACAGACAGCATACACTCCATGTATGCAGAAATAAAATATATACAAGAAAGAATACTTACTCCGCCGAGAATTCTTTGATGCGCTGTTCCTCGCTCAACCGGCAGATCAACAATGTGTTATTCTTCTCAGCAACGATATATCCGTCCAGTCCCTGTACCACCACCCTCTTTTCCTGTGTAGTGTGAATCACACAGTTACGGGTTTCATACAACTTTATATTCTCACCTATCTGCGTATTATTATGGGCATCTTTCGGCAAATTCTCGTGCAACGATCCCCAAGTACCCAAATCACTCCATCCAAAGCTGGCAGGAAGGACAAAAATCTCATCCGCCTTCTCCATAATGGCATAATCCACCGAAATATTCTCGCACAAAGGGAAATTCTGGTTAATCATTTCCTGCTCCTTGTCCGTATAATAATAAGGAAGCAAACGCTCGAACACCTTCGAAATGGCAGGCTGATATACGCGCAGGGCATTCACCACCGTATTTACATTCCACACAAAAATACCGGCATTCCAGAAGAAATTATTTTTTTGAATATAGCGCCGGGCTGTTTCCAGATCAGGTTTCTCTTTAAAAGAATACACCCGGAATACTTCCTTATTGGCGGTAGAAGGTACACTGAGATCAGCTTCAATGTAACCGTAGCCCGTCTCAGGACGAGTAGGTTTCATGCCCAGGGTAAGGATAGCGTCCGAATCGGCCGTAAAATTCATCGCCGAATTAATCACCCGCTGAAACTCCGCAATATTCATCACAATGTGGTCGCTGGGGGTCACCACCATATTGGCCTTAGGATTACGTGCCTTTATTTTCCAACTGACGTATGCTATACAAGGAGCCGTATTGCGACGGCAAGGCTCACGCAAGATATGATCATCAGCAATATCGGGCAACTGCTCCTTTACAGTGTCCGCATACTTCTCTGATGTCACCACCCAAATATTTTCCGGAGGACAGATCCCCTGGAAACGGTCAGCCGTAAGTTGGATCAATGTACGGCCGCAACCCAGTACATCAATAAATTGCTTAGGATAATCAGGAGTACTCATCGGCCAGAAACGGCTTCCAACACCTCCGGCCATTATAACGAGGTGATTATTCTTGATGTTCATATGATTCATTTTTTACGTTGTATGACCGCAAAGATAAGTATTATTTTTTAAAAAAAGTATTGCGTTTTAATTTATATGTTCTATATTTGCATACGACTAACATTTTTTTTGTCATGAAACAACCGACAACTGAAAACTCTGATATAATTAAACTAGTAGCGATATTAGGTGATTTTGCCTTGTTGAACCTTTCTATGATACTTGTGTTTTTTATTCTGAAAGGAATAGATTCACAGGCCATAGCCCATATTTCATTGAAAACCTACCTGCTGACTTCCAACCTGTGCTATATTCCATGCATATCCATCTTTGGGGTCATACTGCACAACCGCATAGTGCGTCCGGAACAGATTGTAGGCCGTCTGTTAGGAACAATCAGCTTGCATGTAGTCATCTTCCTCACGGTGCTGGCCATTATTAAAGTAGATAACTTCTCACGCATCTATCTGCTTGTTTTCTATCTGTCTTTCATACCTTTAGCTATAGGATGGCGGCTGACATTACGGTTCTTTGTGAAAATGTTCCGCCGCAGTGGCAGGAACCTGCACGCCACTGTACTGATAGGTGACGGGGACAATATGGTGGAGCTATACCATACGTTGAACGATTTGACTTACGGATACAGGGTTTTAGGCATTTTCTATGATGAGAAGGACTCTAATTACCCCAAAGGGATTCCCTTTAAAGGTCCTGTAAACCAATTATTTGAATGGTTGTCTCATAACACCGTGCACGAACTGTACTGCGGTCTGCCATCCAGCAGAAAGGATGATATTCTGGCCATCATGAACTATTGCGAGAACAATCTGATCCGCTTCTATAGCGTACCTCATGTACGTAATTACATAAAGCGTCAGCTGCAACTGGAATTATTGGGTGAAGTTCCTGTATTGTCCATCCGTACCGAACCGTTGCAGAACCCGGTAAACAGACTGGCAAAACGGTTATTTGATTTGACATTTTCCTCTCTGTTTTTACTTACAATTTTTCCATTTATATACCTATTTGTAGGTCTTATTATTAAAATTTCATCACCTGGTCCCATTTTCTTCAAACAGGAGAGAAACGGGGAAAACGGGAAAATTTTTAAATGCTATAAGTTCCGTTCCATGAAAGTGAATGCATTGTCCGATTCATTGCAGGCTACCAAGAATGATCCCCGCAAGACCAAGTTCGGCAACTTCCTGCGAAAGAGCAATCTGGACGAACTGCCGCAATTCATTAATGTTTTCAAAGGAGAAATGTCTATTGTAGGTCCCAGACCCCATATGCTGAAACATACAGAGGAATATTCCCAACTGATTAACAAATACATGATGCGCCACCTTGTCAAACCCGGAATCACCGGATGGGCGCAAGTCACCGGCTATCGGGGAGAAACCAAAGAACTTTCCCAAATGGAAGGCAGGGTAAGAAGAGACCTGTGGTATATTGAGAACTGGACTTTCCTGCTCGACATCCGCATCATGATAAAAACAGTAACCAACATGTTCCGGGGCGAGAAAAACGCCTATTAATTCAAATCGTAGGAACATTATAAAAAATAAAAAGATATGAAAGGTATTGTACTAGCCGGAGGTTCGGGCACGCGCCTCTATCCTATTACCAAAGGAGTATCCAAACAGTTGCTCCCTGTCTTCGACAAACCCATGATTTATTATCCTATATCGGTACTTATGCTGGCCGGCATACGGGAAATACTCATTATCTCAACCCCATACGACTTACCGAGCTTCAAAAGACTGTTAGGAGACGGAAGCGATTTCGGAGTACGCTTTGAATATGCGGAACAGCCTTCGCCCGACGGACTGGCTCAGGCCTTCATCATCGGCGAGAAATTCATCGGAAATGATTCCGTCTGCCTTATACTGGGTGATAACATATTCCACGGCAACGGTCTGTCCGCCATGTTGAGAGAATCCGTACGTGCTGCCGAAGAGGACAAGAAAGCAACAGTATTCGGCTATTGGGTCAGTGATCCCGAAAGATATGGCGTAGCGGAATTCGACAAGGATGGCAATTGTCTCTCTATTGAAGAAAAACCTGCCCAACCTAAGTCCAACTATGCCGTGGTGGGACTCTATTTCTACCCCAACAAGGTAGTGGAAGTAGCCAAGAATATCAAGCCTTCGGCACGGGGAGAACTGGAAATCACCACCGTAAACCAGCAATTTCTTCAGGACAAGGAATTGAAAGTACAAACATTGGGCAGAGGTTTCGCATGGCTGGATACCGGTACTCACGACTCGCTGGCCGAGGCAAGTACCTACATCGAAGTCATTGAAAAACGCCAGGGGCTGAAAGTGGCGTGCCTTGAGGGCATAGCTTTGAGAAAAGGCTGGATTACCCCGGAAAAGATGCAGGAACTGGCTCAGCCGATGCTTAAAAACCAATACGGACAATATTTACTGAAAGTTATAAAAGAACTGGGATTAGAATAATGGAAGTTATAAAAACAGCAATAGACGGGGTTTTCATTTTGGAACCCCGTATTTTTAATGATGCAAGAGGGTATTTCTTTGAAAGCTTCTCGGGACGTGAATTTGAAGAAAAAGTATGCAGGACTACATTTGTACAGGATAATGAGAGTTTCTCCACTTATGGTGTATTACGCGGCCTGCATTTCCAGAAACCTCCTTTCACACAAAGCAAACTGGTGCGTGTAATCAAGGGAGCAGTACTGGATGTGGCTGTAGATATCCGGAAAGGTTCTCCCACTTTTGGAAAGCATGTAGCTGTAGAATTGACTGGAGAGAATCACCGGCAGTTTTTTATCCCCCGCGGATTCGCACACGGCTTTGCGGTACTAAGTGACGAAGTGTTGTTCCAATACAAATGTGACCATTATTATGCTCCGCAAAGCGAAGGAGGAATCGCATGGGACGACCCCGATCTAGGCATAGACTGGCGACTTCCGGCCGACAAGGTTATTTTGTCCGACAAGGACAAGAAACATCCGAGATTGAAAGACTATCAAACGGATTTCGACTTTAATCAAAGTTTATATTAAAGGCAGTTTTGATTCTGCGTTTGTTTGGTTTTTGCCAGTGAAATTAAAAAAACCGAAAACTGCACACAGGACTATCGTAACGTTCAGGACAACATTTTCGAAGATTGACCTATAAAAACAGGGTGTATCTCCTATGAGAGATACACCCTGTTTTTATAGGTCAATATCTTTATATCACTTCTTCTCCATCCCCTCCTGAGGAACATTAAGTCCTGCCTTCAGATTTTCAAAGAATTCACGTCCGAACAAGATCCATGCAGAAGCGCCCGCCACTGCCAGGAAAATAAATCCGACAAGAATCACCTTCTTGCTGGTTCCCGAAGGCAGCAACGGCACACTGGCAGGTTCCACAACGGCAAATACAGGTTTGGCCTCCTGTACTTTAGCCCGTGCCACCTGCAATTGGGTAGCCACCTGGCTATACACCTGATATGCCAGATTCATATCATTCTGCAATCGTTCTCTCTCCGTCAAAGCACTTTGAAGAACAACCCCCTTGTTAGCATCCATGTAATTGGCATAATTCTGCTGGGCTACATAATACTCCTGCTGGCGTTCCTTATACAATTGTTCCAGATAAGCACAATCCTGCTGGGCTTTAGAGACCCTGTACGCTGTGATATACTCTTGAAGTTTCACCACTACCGTATCTGTAATGGCGGCCGTAACCATCGGGTCCTGCAAAGTCACCGTCACTGTGGTGATGCCGGTTTTCTTATCCACATCAGCAGTAATCGCCTTACGCATGGCTTCCACTTTCTTCGCCTGATCTTCTGTCAGATGGAAAGGATCCAGCTTATTCCCTTCTTCCTCTTCCTTATCGGAGAAGAGAGATTTCACCCCACCTATAGCCGCCCCGGGCAATCCCATCACAGCACCCCACCACGGAGCTTTCTGCTCGTCGAGATAAGCTACAAAAGTAGTATCCACCTCACCGTCCAACGTGGTGACATGTGCATTAAACAGTTCCAGAATGAAAGGAGTAGACGCTACTATATCCGGGAAAAGAGATACGTTCAACGCATCCGCCTCACTGCCCAGACTCATGCCGCCGCTCCCCAGCATGGCAGCCATTCCCGACAGGCTCCCCCCGCCGCTTTTGCCGGATTCGGGAGACAATGTCACTTCCACCGTATATTGTTTGGGAATACTCAGAGCAATAATCACCCCTACAATAGCACCTATTCCGGCAGCCTTCAACAGCACCTTTCGGGCAGCCCACAACTTACGGACATACTCCATCAAATCAATTTCCAACTCCTCGTCTTCCCGTGGCCTTTCCTTATTATTCGTATAATTCTTATCTTCCGCCATACTGTTTCTATTTTAAGATATTAGCAATAGATGCAATCATAGTAGCCAATGACGCACTGGTGGTTGCTATGGACAAGGTGTTCTGCAAAGACCAGTTGCTCTTTTCCTTCACCGGAACAATCACCTCACATCCCGGCTGGATCAGCTCACGGCTACCTTTCTTCGCTCTCTTCACCTGACCGTTCATATATACAATATACGCCTTGCTCTTCTTCGCACGGAAACCGTAACCTCCGGCCTGCTCGATATAATATTTCAACGTCTTGCCATCTTCAAATGAAACGGTATTGGGATACATCACAGCCCCACTGATACGTACCGTATTGTTGTATTCAGGAATTTCAATCACATCCCCCTCACGCAATACGATATCCGCACTGGAGCCGGGTTTAAGCATCGCTCTTTCCAGATCGATACCCACATAATAGATATCTCCCAAGTCCAGCCGGTTGACATCAATGGAGTCCTTTCCTGTCTTGGCCATATCCAGAACCGTTTCCATACGTTTGCGTTCATCGTCATTGATACGACGGCTTAAACGGGCCCCTTTGATATAAGCAAACGGAGTCACTCCACCTGCCTTCTTGATCAAATCGGAAAGACGTTCACTCTTCTCTGTCAGCGCATAATCACCTTCATATAAAACCTCACCGGTCACTTGTACATTCACCTGTTCCTGATAAGCAGGACTCTTACGCACATATACTTGATCGTACGGTTGCAACACAAAACCCGGTTCTCCGTCTATCACAAAACCGTCTTTCAGAGAAAACGAGTACATTTGTCCTATGGTGGAAACCGCTTCCGTACCTTTGCTATCCTTGATACGGCGGGAAACATCCACACGAACGGTAGAAGCCGATTCTTTCAACCCGCCAGCCTGGATTATAATATCCTCCAAAGTCGTATTGTCGGCAAAAGCGAACTCACCCGGACGGGCAACCTCACCATACACCATGATAGTTCCCACATCCTCCAAGTCATGAATACTGGGAATATAAAGCACATCATTACGCTGTAAAGGTACATCGGGTGCAGTACCGGCCATGATACCTTTTATATCTACTTGAATAACCTCTTTCTTCAAATTCTCACGCTCGCGATGCAACACTGCACGTCCTGTAAAGGCATCACCCATAAGACCTTCAGCCTTTTCCACCAGTTGGCGGACTGTATTCAAAGTTCCTCCGAACTGATAAATGCCCGGACGATAGACAGCACCCTTGATTTCAAGTTTATTCTCAAAACGATCCAGAATAGCTTCAGCAGTCAGCGCATCACCATCTTTTACCTGAAATACGGAATAATCAATATCATCAATCGTATAAATCTGATACTCCTTTCCATTTTGACGAATCATGCGGAGAGAACGGGTATAGGCATCCCCCGAGAATCCACCGGCATACTTCAACAATGTGGCAACACTTTCGTTGTTTTTCATCTCGTATTTCATGGGGCGTTTCACATTACCCTCTATGCTAACCAACGCCTCGTATGGAGGAACAATGATCACATCGCCTTCCTGCAGACGGATATCATCATTGATTTTACCTTTCATAATAAAATCGTACACATCTACGGTAGCGATCTTCTGTCCTCCGCGCACTACTTGTATATTACGCAAACTACCGATATCGCTCACACCACCGGCACGGTACAGTGCATGAAACACGGTAGAGAAAGAAGACAATGCATAAGTTCCCGGTTGGAACACTTCTCCCATCACATTCACCTGGATAGTCCGGCTGTTTCCCAAAGTAACCTTGATTTGTGAGGACGGGTTCTGTTCATTATCAAGCCCTGCATAAATCTTATTCAGTTCTTTACGCAAATATTGGTTGGCTTCGGCAATAGTCATACCGTTCAGATAAATTAATCCCAAATCGGGGATCGTGATAGATCCGTCCGGAGATACATTATCGCGGATGGTAGCCTGGTTTGTACCCCAGATATCAATGATTACCTCATCACCCGGCCCCAGACGATAATTAGGAGGAGTAGCCAGATTCACACTCGGCTCGAATGTAAGGTTTCTGGTTTCAAAAATGTCCCGTCCATACACCTTATCCTTCTGCATATCTTCCATATCACCCATGCCCATCCCCTCGTAATAACGATTGGCAGAAACACTGTCCAACGAGTTCTTCCCTACCACTCTGTCCGCAGCTGAACGTTGGTCGAAAGTAAAATTCTCTGTTACGTAGATATCTTCCTGAGTCTTTGTCTTTTCACGCAAACGGTTCCGATTTTGCATCGTTGCATTTGCATCTTTATCAGCAGACCCATTTTGCTGTTCATAAAGTTTCTTTACACGCTTAGCCTGTTCTTGTGTCACTCCTCTACGGGCTAACTCTGTAGCAATCTGACGTTGGTCTTTTCCTTGTTGCATGCCCGTCTTCACATATTCCAACACCTGTTGGTCACTCATAGATTGCTGTGCAAGCACAGAACCCGAGAGGGCAAAAACTAAGACCAGTACGGATAATAGTTTTTTTATCATATAAATTCAATAAACTTAGTAATTTAGCAGCCGCAAAGGTAGATATTATTTTCGATATAGGCGAGTATTATTTCATAAAATATCCCTCTAACAAATATAAAAACGGCTGCCACCTGACGGTGTACAGCCGTTTATTCTTTAATAATCCGTTAGCAGAATTCATTCAGACTTCATTGCACAGCCCTCCTCATTTAAAAAAGGTCTGCAAGGGTAAAACTTGTGCAATACCGCCCGGCCGGATCAGCAATACATATTGACGATGGCTTCGTACAATTCCTGTTTACCGCTTACTTGCTTGGGCTCACCATTCTGCTTAGCATAAGCCACTACATCTTCCAGTGTCAGCTTGCCTTCTTCAAATTCTTTACCTTTGCCACTGTCGAATGAAGCATAACGGTCTGACAACATCTTGCAGTAAGGAGATTCATTAAGCAAAGCAGCAGCACTTTCCAATGCACGCGCCATAGCATCCATACCTGCAATATGGGCGATAAAGATATCTTCCAGATCAGTAGAGTTACGACGTGTCTTGGCATCGAAGTTGGTACCGCCATTACCCAAACCGCCATTGCGGATAATCTGCATCATGGCCTGGGTCAGTTCGTAATTGTCGATAGGGAACTGGTCTGTATCCCATCCGTTCTGATAATCGCCACGGTTAGCGTCAATAGATCCCAACATTCCGTTATCTACCGCAACAGCCAGTTCATGTTCAAATGTATGACCAGCCAACGTAGCATGATTCACTTCAATGTTCACCTTGAAATCCTTGTCCAGTCCGTGAGTTTTCAAGAACCCTACCACAGTTTCGGTATCCACATCATATTGATGCTTAGTCGGCTCCATCGGTTTGGGCTCAATCAGGAAAGTACCTGTAAATCCTTTGCTCCGGGCATAATCGCGAGCGATGGTCAACATCTGAGCCAGATGTTCTTTCTCACGCTTCTGATCTGTATTCAATAAAGACATATACCCTTCACGTCCACCCCAGAACACGTAATTGGAGCCACCCAGTTCGATGGTAGCGTCAATAGCGTTCTTTATTTGGACAGCAGCGCGGGCAACCACATCAAATTCGGGGTTTGTAGCAGCACCGTTCATATAGCGTGCATGACCAAAAACATTTGCCGTGCCCCATAACAATTTGATTCCGGTTTCAGCCTGTTTCTGTTTGGCATAAGCAACTATCTCTTTCAGATTCGCTTCATATTCCTCGATTGTATCGGCTTCCTCACACAAGTCCACATCATGGAAACAATAATATTCGATTCCCATTTTCTGCATGAATTCAAAGCCGGCATCCATCTTATTCTTGGCAGCCTGCACCTTATCGGCATCGCCGTTCCAAGGGAATTTCTTTGTTCCGCCGCCAAACTGGTCACCGCCCTCGGCACACAAAGTATGCCACCATGCCATAGCAAACTTCAACCAGTCTTTCATCTTCTTGCCGTTTATTACCTTTTCAGCATCATAATAACGGAACGCCATCGGGTTCTTACTTTCCTTACCTTCAAATTTAATCTTTCCTATACCGGGAAAATACTCTTTTGTAGCCATAATTCTTTACTTATTTTAATAACTTGTTCTAATTTATCTACTATCTTTTTTCAACACGCAAGCGGATAGCCATTTCTTTATCCGAAGGTCCTTAAAAGGCAGCCATCGCTCTCTCCAGATTAGATTTCCAGCGGGCATACGCATCATCATAAGCAGTGCGCTGTGCCACATCAGGCTCTATCACCTCCAATTTTTCCAATGTGGCAAATGCCTCGTTGTTATCTTTATAAACACCCGCGCCTATGCCGGCCCCCTTGGCGGCGCCCACCGATCCATCCGTGTCATACAGTTCGATTACAGCCCCTGTCACTCCCGCCAATGTTTCGCGGAAAATAGGACTGAGAAACATATTGGCATGTCCGGCATGAATCTTCTGTACAGGGATACCCATCTGCTCCATGATATCAATACCGTATTTAAACGAGAATACGATCCCTTCCTGTGCGGCACGAACAATATGCTGCTTTCCATGCAAGTTAAAATTAACTCCACATATAGAGCATCCTGTCTCTTTATTTTCCAGCATACGCTCCGCCCCGTTACCAAAAGGAAGAATACTTACTCCGGCACTGCCGACAGGAGCCTGTGCCGCCAGCCTGTTCATATCACTGTAAGAAATACCTTCGGGAGCCACATTACGTTTCACCCACGAATTCAATATACCGGTACCATTGATACACAACAACACTCCCAGACGGGTCTGCTCAGCGGTATGATTTACATGGGCAAAAGTATTCACCCGGGATTTCGGATCATAATTTACCTCACCGTTCACGCCATATACCACTCCCGATGTTCCTGCCGTAGAAGCAATCTCTCCCGGATTGAACACATTGAGCGACAAAGCATTATTAGGCTGATCTCCGGCGCGATAGGTTACAGGAATTCCCTCTTTCAGGCCCAAATCTTTGGCAGCCCATGCATTTACACGCCCCTGCTCGCCAAAAGTCGGTTTGATATCAGCTATCAGCGAACGGTCGAATCCATAATAATCCATCAGGAAGCCCGCGACATCATTTGCCTGAAAATCCCAGAACATCCCTTCGGACAAACCGGACACCGTGGTACAAATATCCCCTGTCAGTTTCATAGCGATATAATCGCCGGGCAGCATTATTTTATAAATACGTTCGTACACAGCAGGCTCATTCTCTTTAATCCATGCCAGTTTGGAAGCGGTAAAATTCCCCGGAGAGTTCAGCAGATGAGAAAGACATTGCGTTTCCCCCAATGCCTCAAACGCTTTCTGCCCGTATGGAACCGCCCGTGAATCACACCATATAATAGCCGGACGTAATACATTTTGCCCTTTATCCACACAAACCAGTCCGTGCATCTGATAAGAGATACCGATAGCGGCAATTCCATCCGGACCGATCCCACTCCCGGCCATGACAGCCTGAGTTGACAATTTCAGATTTTCCCACCAATTTTGCGGATCCTGCTCAGCCCATCCGGGGCGGGCAGCCATAATAGCAGCCTCTGTTTTAGGGAAGAATGCAGAAGAGACACACTTTCCGGTTTCTGCATTTACCAAACTCGCCTTTACCGACGAACTGCCAATATCATAACCTAATAGGTACATTTAAATTGAAAATTTAAGAATTTAAAAATAATAGTCTCTGTCCCGATGCTTATCAGCATTATCCTTCCAAGGAAAGGCCGGTGAAGAATCCCAAAGCATGTACCGATTCCCCGAAACGACCAGGCGGAGTATTCTCACAGCAATCACAACAAGGCTAAAGTTATCTGTCTGTTATCACTTCGTTCCCGACTTATTATATATTGAACGATCGAACTTATAGAAGCGTGCCGCCCTGTGGCATACGCCTACCTGTTTTTCCTCCAAAGGTACTACATATGGCATCAACGCTATCTTCTTATGGAAGTTCCTTACATCAAACACCTTATCATAAATCAACTGATAGACAGTCCGCAGCTGGGCTGCCGTAAACTTCCGGGGAAGCAAGTCGAACATTACGGAAGGGGCATATTCCACATAATGGCGTATATGTACCAATGCATCCTGCAAAATCTGGAAATGATCGAACGCCAGGCTTTTCACCTCCGTCACAGGCGTCCAGCAAGCATCGTATTTATCAGACAGCTGTTCGAACCGTCTGTCAATCTTCACCAATGTCAGATAAGCGATAGTCACAATGCGGTCTATTTTCTTCTCGTCCAAACGATGAAAACGTTCCAGCCACAACACATCCTTAGGGTTACGGGTACGGTTTTTCGATCCATACGCCTTAAACTGTGTCAGCTTCACATTCTTCAGTCCCGTCAGCTCATTCAACACTCGTTTGGCCGCCTCATCCAGATCCTCATCGTCATAGATAAGGCTACCCGGCAATTTCATGTTATTATATCCGTCTTCGGACTGTTTCCCCACCTGCCTTACCAACAGGACACGGAACTGCTCTCCATCAAAACCAATCAGCACACAGTCCACAGATACATGTAAATTAATCGTCTGGTTTATTTCCGACATAGTAATATGGCTTTTATCATTTCCGGCAGCAAAGATAAATACTATTTTTTGAATTATACAAAACAATATATTTATTTTTATTATGTTCTAAAACACTATTTTTCAATATAATAAATATCATCTATTATACAATATGATATCTTAACCTTATCATATACACTACAATATATAATATACAGGAATTGTCTCGTCTTCTTTTTTTCCTTTTTCCAAAGGACTTTTATTCCATTCAATCTCCTATTTCAGACGTTTGGTTAAAAAAAAGCAATCTTTACGCCAAAAAATTAATAGAATAAAGTTGTTTATTCACAATAATTTTCTTTACTTTTGCCCATTAAAATCTAAAGATTACTCTATGAGAAAGAAAATTTTGGTCTTGGACGACAAAATAGCAATTGCAAAAGTCCTTTCAATCTATCTGGCCAGTGATTATGATTGTATTTGGTTACCGAATGGCATCGAAGGAGTAAAATGGCTTCAGGAAGGTAACATACCAGATTTGATTATATCAGATATCCGTATGCCCGAAATGCGTGGAGACGAGTTTCTGGAATGGATAAAATCCAATCAGCTATTCAAACACATTCCGGTGATTATGCTAAGCAGCGAAGACAGTACCACAGAGCGCATCCGCCTGTTACAAGAAGGCGCGGAAGACTATATTGTCAAACCTTTCAATCCCATGGAATTAAAAGTAAGAATTAAGAAAATTATTGAGTAAATCAGCATGACCTTTCTGCTTTATATAGGAAAGAACAAGGATTTTTTGCGCAAATTCAGCAAGCTCGAAAATGTCCAGATGATTTATGCCCAAAACTACCAGGATGCCATTACAATTTGTGTCAGGCTGAAAGTACGTGAGAACATCATTGTCCTTCACGAACAAGGGGAGATGAACGGAGATATTGAACAGGTCGGTGCTTTTAGAAAAAAGTTCTATCAGGCATATGTCGTACTCATTACGGACAGGCTGAGTCCCGAAGCCAGCAAAATCTATCTGAACAGCGGAATAAACGATACCGTCAGTTTGCACATCACCACCGCCCAGTTAAGGCAGAAAATAGACATCATCAATAAACGGCAGGAACTGCTATATGCACATAACCGGAAGAAAAAAGACGTCAGGCATTTTATCCTTCCCCAATGGAAGCGCTGCTTCGATATTCTTTTCTCCGGTACAGCATTAGTTTTTCTGTCACCAGTCTTTCTGCTGACTGCCATAGCCATACGTCTGGAGAGCAAAGGACCTGTTATTTACAAATCCAAAAGGGTAGGAACGAATTATACCATTTTTAATTTCCTGAAGTTCCGTTCCATGTATACGGACGCCGATAAAAAACTGAAAGACCTTTCCGGTCAGAACCAATACCTGCCGGAAGGTATTCCGGAGATTACCGAAGATTTCTTGATGGAAGAATTAGAAGGGCTGATATTTGGAGATGACGGTGTTATAGATAATGGCGGAATGCTGGTTTCCGATGACTTCATCATTCCGGAAGAAGAGTTCATTTCCAAACAAAACGCACTGGATGAAAGTCCTTTCATAAAAATAGAAAAAGACCCGCGAGTCACCAAAGTAGGACGCGTTTTACGAAAATACAGCCTGGATGAGCTACCTCAACTGGTCAACATATTGAAAGGCGATATGTCTGTGGTGGGTAACCGTCCTCTTCCACTCTATGAAGCCGAACGCCTGACAAACGATGAAAGTATCGAACGCTTCATGGCGCCTGCCGGGCTGACCGGTTTGTGGCAGGTAGAAAAGCGGGGGGATGCCGGAAAATTATCCGCTAAAGAACGCAAAGAATTAGATTTGAAATACGGTAAAGAATTCTCCTTTTTTCTGGATATGAAAATCCTGTTCAAGACTTTGACAGCTTTTGTCCAAAAAGGAGATGTTTAAATAATTTATTTTAGGAATAAAAAGGGGATTTATTATATGGATAAAGTATGTCTTTTTGTCATCTGTATGTATTGTTCTATCCATCACTTAAGCGCACAACAGGAAGAACAACAAACACAACCGGTACAGCAACCTCTTGTGACACAAGATGATATATTGGGGAATATGAATGTGGATTATGCGAAGATAAAGCTGCCTCCGTTAAGTGTCCTTTATGAGAATGCACGCAGCACTCCAAGCTTACAGATTTTAGAGAAAGAGAAACTGTTACAGAAAAAGTTACTATCGAAAGAGAAAAGGAACTGGCTGGGGTTTATCCAAGCCGGCGGAAGTGCTTCTTACGGTATAGCAGACAATGTGGCCAGCAATACGGATGTCAACACCCCACTTATTTACAGGTATGTAGGTACAGAACAAACTTCGTGGAACGTGGGAGGCGGCATCAGTATTCCTTTTGAAAAGCTGTTCGACCTCCGGGGAGGAATCAAGCGCCAGCGAATCCAAGTGGATATTGCCGAGTTAAGAAAACAGGAAGCATACGAAACTCTTAAAATACAAATAGCTCATTTATATGTTCAGATTTTATCTAATATAGAAACATTGCAAAGATCAGCTGAAAATATAGCTTTATATAAAGGTGCATCGGCTGTTGCAGAACAGGAATATAGAAACAGACGTACCTCTATTCATGATGTGGCCAAGACTAAAGAGCAGGAATTTGCCGCTAATCAAGACTTTGCCTTACTACGCTCTACTATTAACGACCAACTGCTGACCCTTGAAATAATCTCCCACACCCCCATCTTGACCATACAAGGAGAAAAGGACGTTCAAGAAACAACGATACAGGAACAGGAAGAAAACAAGAGGCAAAGTAAGAAAAAAGACAAAAAGGAATAAGAAACATGGAATTATTTAAATATATAGTCAAGTTTATCTATCGTATCCGTTGGTGGATGGTTATATTTCCATGTATAGCCGGTATCATAGCGTGGTTCCTTACCAGAAGTCTGGAAAAAACGTATGATGTGAAAACCACCATCTTTACAGGAATCATCTCCGGATACAACGTAGATGCCACCGATACCAGAAATGCCACTGTGCACATGAGTAATTTAATGAATATCATTACGACGGAACGCACACTGAAAATAGTATCTCTGAAACTGCTTGCCCGCTGTTTGGTTTATGGAGATGCCGAAAGAAACACCAGTTATATTTCAGCCATACATTACCAGCAGCTAGTTTCCGGTATTCCACGAGAGTTACAGGCATTGATAGACAAGCAAAACGAAGAGAAAACCTATCATAATCTGGTAGCTTTTGAACGCCCGTCCATCAATAATTTTATCTACCAACTACTCAATTATACCCACCCTTATTTCAGCGTACCTCTACTCTCACAACATATAAAAGTAGCCAGGTTGGGAAACAGCGATATGATCGAGATTGCTTATAGTGCCAACGATCCGGGAATAGCTTATAACACACTTGAGATACTGAATGAAGAATTTGTCAAACAATACCATGAACTACGCTATGGAGAAACAGACAATGTTATCAAGTTCTTTCAAGAAGAACTGGCCAGATTAGGCAAAATGCTGACTGCCGCCGAGGATTCTTTAATCGAGTACAATATAGAAAACCGCATCATCAACTACGGAGAACAAACCAAACAAGTGGCAAGCATGGACGCTGCTTACCGGATGATGGACAATGATTTACTTGTCAATTACTCTACCAGTAAGGCGTTGATCGATTTCTATGAATATAAATTAGGTGATGTGGCCAAATTGATCCGTACCAACAATGAGTTTATGGACAAACTTCATCAAATGTCCCAATTGAACACTCAGATCTCAACCATGGAAATCACTCCGGACGAAAAGAACCGGAAGAAACTGGAGGAACAAAAAAACATGTTAAGTAACGCCGAACAAAACATCAACAATCTCGCCCTGAAACTAAGTGCTGAAGCTGCAAGTACAAACAATGTATCTTATGAAACACTCATCAGCCAGTGGCTTGACCAAATAGTCCTTGCCGAAAAGACTAAAGCCCAAATGGAAGCACGAGATATAATGAGAGAGAATTTAAATGAAGATTTCCTTTATTTCTCCCCCATCGGCGCCACCCTGGGCCGGAAAGAAAGGCATATCGGCTTTGTGGAAAGCAACTATATGTCTACCATGGGGGCCTTAAATGCAGCCATCTTGCGACAAAAGAATCTGGAAATGACTTCGGCTTCATTAAAAATCATGAACCCGCCCCTGTTTCCATTGACCTCCTCCCCCACCAATGCACGCATGATTATACTTGCATCCATACTGGGTACTTTACTTTTCATCATTGGTTATTTTCTGATTATCGAAATACTGGACCGTACCCTCAGAGACAAAATACGTACAGAACGAATCACCGGAGGAACAGTTATCGGCGCATATCCTAAAGAAAGCAAGTTAAGATACAGACGTTATAATAAAGCCATAAACGAAATGGCCGTCAAGCAACTCAGCACCGCTTTATTGCCTCATCTAAATACACAGGAACAGCGAGTTATCAATTTGTTAAGTACAGAAGAGAAAGACGGAAAGACCCATGTCGCCCGCCTGATAGAGGAATATTGGAGCAACATCGGCTTAAACGTCCGCCGCATTACATACGATGAAGATTTTCTAAGCGAAGACAGCCAATATGTACAGGCAAACAATTTGAAAGAACTATGTCCCGATCTGGAAAAGGATGAAATTCTTCTAATCGAACACCCGGTCCTGAAAAGCAATCCTCTGCCTCCGGCTTTGTTAAATGAAGCATCCATCAATCTGCTGGTTGTCCGTGCCAACCGTACTTGGAAAAATACGGATCAGGCACTGTATGAACATTTGTTACAAGTTAAACAAAAAGAAGTACCCCTCCTTTTCTATCTGACACAAGCAGACAGAAATACAGTGGAAGATTTTACAGGACAATTACCTCCTTACACGAACTTTAAGAATATGGAATACAGGCTGTTTCAACTCGGACTGACCGCCATTGAATACAAAGGAAAATAGATAATGATAGCAAAAGAAATAAATATAACCCATACAGGTCAAATTCTAGCCAGCTTTATTATCGGGCTGTGCTTATGCCTATGGACAGCCCTCAACATGAAACCTGCCATAGGAGTTGCAATAGGGTTCATACCTTTTGCCACGCTTTTTATTTTTATATGCATAAACAAACCCGCCATTCTGCTGGCCATCACCTTTATGCTGAATTACCTGATAATGGGAATTAACAGATATCATTCCATCCCTATTGCCATTACCAATATCTTTGACTTGCTCTACGGCATCATGTTGGCCCTTATTCTTCTGAAACAGTTACAAAGCAATCATCATTTCAGAAGAATACTGAACGTCTATACCTGCATCACATTGGTCTGGCTGCTATATTGTATCATCAACATAGGTAATGGTATTACCGGTGAATTTTACATGGAAGCATGGCTTCGTATTTTAAGACCCTGGGCCTTATACCCTATTCTGACCTGTATTATTCTATCCATACACTGCAATCGCTACACTTTTATCCATTACTTTTTAATACTATGGGGTATCATGACCCTACTGGCTGCCGCAAAAGGATATTGGCAAAAGAACAAAGGTTTTGACAGTACCGAGCTAAGCTGGTTGTGGGCCTACGGAGCACGTACCCATTTTATCCATTCCGGTATCCGCTATTTCTCATTTTTCACTGACGCGGGTCTTTTCGGTGCCAGCATGGGATTATCCTGCACTGTTTTCACGCTTACTTTTTTCTATACAAAGAACCTATTTCTCAGACTCTTCTATTTAATAGTGGGTATGGCAGGATTTTATGGTCTGTTAATATCGGGAACCCGATCGGCCATAGCAGTACCCATTGCAGGGCTGGGGCTCTTTCTGTTCCTGTCTAAAAGTTGGAAAATAGGCATCATTTCCTTTATCCTGCTTGTTGGAGGAGTAGGAATGCTGAAATACACCAAGATCGGAGAGAGCAATAAATTGATCCGCCGTATGCGTTCCGCTTTCGACACAGAGGACCAATCGATGATGGCGCGTTTCGAGAACCAGAAAGCACTGAATGCCTACATGGATGAAATGCCCTTCGGCATAGGCATGGGAGCCATAGACGGGGTAGTTCCTCCCCATAACAAATATTATTTCGTTTCCATCTGTCCTTCAGACTCCAGTCTGGTAGATGTATGGAAACAGATGGGAATAGTGGGGCTGTGTGTGTTTTTGGGTATGCATGCCATTCTATTTCTATCGGGCTCCTACATTCTTTTATTCAAAATCCGAAATCCGGAAATCCGAGGACCGCTGACAGGTATGTTATGCGGTTGTGCAGGCATACTGGTAGCTTCTTACGCCAATATGGTTTATTTCCAGTTTCCTAACGGAATCTTGATTTATTCCTGTTTCACCTTTGTTTTTTTAGGACCTTATTTAGATAAACAATACTCAGAAATACATGGACTACCGGCAGCCTGACCTATCCGTCATCACCGTGAACTATAACGGTTTTCACGACACCTGCGAATTTATCGACTCGTGGACAGCTACTATATTCTCTGTCAGTTATGAAATGATAGTCATTGACAATGGTTCCACTGCCAATGAAGCCGCCTTGCTACAAAAAACATATCCTTTTATCCAAGCCGTACGCAGTGAGCAGAACTTAGGATTCGCCGGAGGTAACAATCTGGGTATAAACCTTGCAAAAGGAAAATACCTGTTCTTGCTGAACAATGATGTTTGTATGGTCAAAGATGCCATACCCTTGTTGATAAAACGCCTTCTGTCCTCCGACAAGATAGCAGGTGTCTCCCCGTTAATCCGGGATTATGCAGAACCGCACGCCATACAATTTGCAGGATACACCCAACTTTCGCCCATTACCTTAAGAAACAGAGCCATAGGCAAAGGGAAAATAAATAAAGGCCACTACCCCGCCCAAAAAACGCCTTATCTGCATGGTGCCGCCATGTTACTGAAAAAAACAATAATAGACAAGCTTAGCCTGATGCCCGAAGAATATTTTCTATATTATGAGGAACTGGACTGGTGCACCTATATCAATAGGGAAGGCTACGAACTATGGTACGATCCCGCTTGCGAAATATGGCACAAGGACAGCAACTCCACCGGAAAAGAAAGTCCGTTGAAATACTATTACCTGAGCAGAAACAGATTACTATATGCCTACCGCAATCTCTTTGACTGGAAACTTCCGGTTTCCATCTTATACCAGACAATGATTGTATGTCCCAAAAACATACTGACCGCCTTGGGGAAAGGAAAGAAAGCCATAGCCAAAGCACATTGGGAGGGAACAAAAGCATTTTTCAAACTTAGAAACAAAGACAAACAGCCATGATATTTCTAGCATACATAGAACTATTACTTTTCGCGATATGCGCCTTTACTGTTTTTTACCTGCTGGTATACGCCATAGCGGCAACGGGCAACCGCACCGACAAATATTCCGAATCAAGAGTAAAACACCGTTTCGCCATTCTGATACCGACCTATCAGGACGATGACTACATACCCTATACCGTCAAATCATTTCTACAACAAGAATATCCTATAGACTGCTATGACATTATCGTCATTTCAGACCACCTGAAGCCGGAAACAAACAGACAGCTGGCACAATATCCCATCACCCTGTTGCAAGCCAGGTTCAAGAAAAGTTCAAAAATGAAATCTGTCAAAGCAGCTATGTCACAATTACAAGAAGGACAATACGATATCGTTTTAATCATGAATGCGGACAATGTAGTGGACACCAATTTTCTTGAAGTTGTCAACAATACGTATGCCAGCGGCTCCAATGCCATCCAAACCCATCGCATCTATCAAGAAAGACCCAATAATGTCAGCATATTGAATGCCATCACCGACGAGATCAATAATTCCATTCTTCGTGCGGGACATGTCAATTTGGGACTTTCAGCTTCGCTGAACGGCTCCGGAACCGCAATAGACTTCACTTGGTTCAAAGAAAACATCCGTCATTTAAAAGACGATGACGATGAAAAAGTCATCGAATCCCTGCTGCTCCGCGAACGGATATATGTGGAATATTTAAATAATACCCATGTATATGCCTTGAAGAATAGTGGAAAGAAAAAATTCTATACCCAACATGGTACTTGGATTAAAACCCAATATTATTCCCTGTTCACCAATATCGGTAATCTGCCCGGCGCCATTTTAAGTGGAAAATTTGATTATGCCGACCGTATTTTGCAATGGTTCATTTTCCCTCGCACCATCCTGCTAGGTATCCTCATCCTGTTCAGTTTCCTGTCCGTATACTTCCACTGGAGCGCCTGCCTAAAATGGTGGGGATTATTACTCACTTTCTTATTGACTATGGCAATAGCCACTCCAAACTACTTGGTGGACAGCAAATTCAACAAAGCCATGAAAGCTATCCCCTTTCTGGCGGCAGGCATGATATTCAATATGCTTTTAAGAAAGAAAAAATAAAAGCCCCATGCTATCGGAAATTATACATATCATGGAATATACGCTATATATCTACCTTTCCGTCAGTGTGGGGTATATAGTCCTGTTTTCTGCCGCCTCTCATTTCTTCAAACAAAAGAAATATCCCGCGACTACTGTCCGGCAACGTTTTATCATCCTTGTTCCCGCCTATAAAGAGGATGCGGTCATTCACGCCTGCGTCACTTCCGTTCTGCGCCAAACTTATCCGGCAGAGCTTTACGACCTGATAGTCATATCCGACCACATGCGTCCCGAAACCAATGCCTCACTGCGCAAAGAACGCATCAGCTTGATAGAACTGCATGAAAAGGAAAGTTCCAAGGCAAAAGCCCTGCGCATTGCAGCAGAGACCATCACAGACCAGCCATACGATTATGTCCTCATACTGGATGCCGATAATCTGATCTCACCCTGTTATCTTCAAGAACTGAATAAGGCAGTTTCACAGGGTATAAAAGCCATACAGACACACCGCAAAGCCAAAAATATGAATACAGACATAGCCCTATTGGATGCCGCCATCGAAGAGATGAACAATTCCATCTTCCGCAAGGGACACATCCGGCTGGGATTTTCATCTGCCCTTACCGGCTCCGGAATGGCTTTCGATTTCCGATGGTTTGTCCGGAACATCATCCATACCCATAGTACGGGCGAAGACAAAGAACTGGAAGAACTCCTGCTCCGTCAAGGCATTCACATTGAATATATAGACACCCTAGAAACATTGGACGAAAAAGTCCGGCAACCGGATGCCTTGCGTAACCAGCGCCGCCGCTGGATAGCCACCCAGCTTTTCCTTGCATTAAAAATGGGACGTAACCTCCCCACAGCCTTACTGAACGGAAACGGAGATTATCTGCTGAAAACCCTCCAAGCCTTTATCGCTCCCCGCAGCATTCTGTTGGCGCTCATCGGATTCTTTTCATGTGTTCTCTGCATTTTCTCTCCAACTTCTTCCATAAAGTGGTGGATTTTGCTTATCTTGCTGAATGGTGCGTTATACCTGGCCATTCCGTCCAATATGAGATATAAATACATGAGCAGAATCCTCAGGCAGACACCTTATTTTGTAATCATTATGCTTCTCAACTTGTTTCACTTGAAAGGAATGGCACAGAAGTTCAACCATACACAGCATGGATAGAATTATGAATATAAAGGAGTACTTACAACAACACCCGCAATGGAAAAAACGGATACACGGTTTCATCATGCATCCGGTAAAGACACGCCCCTATTGGTGGATACGCGTATGGCAACCTTTCTACATAAAAAAAGGCCAGGGCTCAGTCATTTATCCCAGTGTACGGAAAGACCTTCCACCGTTCCATCTGTTCCAGATGGGAAAATATTCGGTAGTGGAAGATTTCTCCTGCTTGAACAATGCCGTAGGCGACATCGTAATCGGCGACTATTGCCGGATAGGACTCAGCAATACGGTCATCGGTCCCATCCGGATAGACAACGGGGTCAATATTTCACAAAACGTAGCCCTGATAGGATTAGATCACAATTATCAGAATATCACTCAAGGCATCATCGAACAAGGTATCACCACTTCCCCTATCCACATCGGAGAACATACCATCATAGGAGCCAACGTGATTGTACTGCCCGGAATCACCATCGGCAAACATTGTTTTATCGGTGCCGGGTGTGTAGTTACCCAAAACATACCCGACTATTGTGTCACGGTAGGAAATCCCGCACGCATTATCAAACGCTATAACCCTCAATCACAAACATGGGAGAAAATATAAAAATATTAGTATGTGCCCATAAGGACAGCCGGCTACCGCAGCATGAGTACTTCTGCCCTATACAGGTGGGGGCCTCCCTAACCAGTGCCCGATTCTTCCCTGTACTAGATAACACAGGAGATAATATATCCGACAGGAATCCTCACTTTTGTGAACTAACCGCCCATTATTGGGCTTGGAAAAATCTAAAGTGTGACATTATAGGGCTCAATCATTACAGGCGCTTCTTTGATTTTCATCGCCCTTTTCCAGCTTTTTCACCAGACAGGAGTTTCATTAACATAGATTCATTTCTAAAAGAAACTTATCAATTTCCTGATTTAGAAACTTTATTAAATGATTATGACATCATCCTCTCTCCCAAGCGTCATTATCCCTATAACGTCGCTACACAATACGCCATTTCCCATCTAGTCAATGACCTCAATTTACTGAAAGAAGTCATTCAACACCTCACACCCGAATATGCTGAAGCTTTTCATACATTCATGTATCACTGCAATGCCTATTCCGGATATAATATGTTCATCACCAGACGGAAACATTTTAACGAATACTCCCAGTGGCTATTCCGCGTATTGTTTGAATTAGAAAAACGGGTAAAACTGTCCGCCTATCCGGATCAGGCACGTCTGTTCGGCTATTTATCAGAAAGATTGATCAATGTCTATTGCATAAGGCACCGGTTAAAGATAAAGTATGTTCCCGTCATCATGCCCTTGGAAGAAACGTTTCAAAATCCGAGCAACCTGCTTTATACGCTTCGCCAGCTAAAGAATGATCTTATTTATAAACTCACAGAATTATAAGTTATGCCGTTGGTTTCTGTCATCATCCCTATATACAATACAGAAAAATTCCTGCCTTTGTGTATCAACAGCGTCTTAAACCAGACACTGACAGACATTGAGGTACTGCTGGTTAATGACGGAAGTACGGACGGAAGCGGGAAAATATGTGACGAATACGCCTGCAAGGACCAACGAATACAGGTAATACACACTCTGAACCAAGGAGTCAGCCATGCACGAAACCAAGGACTGGAAACCGCAAAAGGAGAATATATAGCTTTCATGGATAGCGACGACTGGATAGAAACGGATATGATAGCCACTCTTTATCAACTTATCCGGACAAACGAAGCCGGTCTGGCTACTTGCGGATATATCATTGAAAATGAAGACGGTCGTCCGATTTACCACATCAATGAAGTGAAATCCGGCAAATTAACCCAGTGGGAGGCCATTCACTCCCTGTTTAACGACAGGCATTACAAATACAAAGGAAACTTATGGGATAAATTATATCATAAAAAAATCATTGACAAACATCACCTAAAATTCAATGAACATATTTATTATAATGAAGACAGACTCTTTATTTTTCAATACCTGAGCCACTGCCAATCAGCCGCATACACCACTTCCCCCTATTATCACTATGTCACAAGAAAATCAAGCGCCATGAACCTGTCGCAAAAAAACTACACCCCCAAACTGTGCACTTTCATGGATGCATTCGACCTGATGACTTCACTTTCGGCCACATTCCCCACCTATATTCTACGTGCTTTGTCGGCCGATTACATAAAAAGTTCGTTCTTGTTCTATACCCAACACTCACGGGAAATCCCCTTCAATGAATTATGGAACAGAATGCTAAGAATCAGAAAAAACAATTATATACATCTTCCACTTTCTCTAAAAATAAAGTATGCGCTATATGGCATCAGACTTATCCTGCGGGCATGGCTCAAGTGAAAAAAACAATTTACTGCTTACTTAACACGCACCCGTTTTATCTTTCCATGCACCCACAACAAGGCACAGACCAATTTGTATGCCATCTGATGAAGGCCAGCAGTTTTATTCAGTTCGGGAATCAGTTCCAATAAAGGGGATTCCACCTTTTCCAGTCTTATATAATCCTTTATCATTCTATCCGGAAACAATTCCTTATACACCCGCCTTCTTTCCAGATCTCTTGTCCCGGCACCCGTTTCACTGACCCCTCCAGGCACAAACCTACAAACGATGGAACGAATATTGCGGAACGTCACATTGTTGAATATCAAGGTCTGAATATAAAATTTCCAATCGGATACAATCTTATAATTCTCGTCATACCTGTTTTCATCAAAAAGTTCTTTACGAAAGAACGAAGCCTGATGCAATACAGTTCCCCGAATCAAATCCATCAGCGTTATATCCTCCTTATGAAAGCCCCACACCTCTGTGCCATGCACTATTTTTCCAACAACAATATCGCTGTCCAATGAAGGTGCCACCTCCTGCAACACACCATTGTTATAAAATTCATCACCGGAATTCATAAAGTTCAAATACTCTCCATGCGCCTGTAAAACTCCTTTATTCATGGCATGATAAATACCCTTGTCCGGCTCCGATACCCAATAGTCCACTTTACCGGCATACTCTTTTATCACTTCAATACTTCCATCCGTAGACCCTCCGTCAATAATAATATACTCAAAATCCCTAAAAGACTGGCCGACCACACTTTCTATGGTTTTCCTCAACCCTTCTTTATTATTATAATTAATGGTTATAATCGAAAATTTTCTTTGTGACATAATTTTCCGCTTTTTACAATCTAAAGTTTCCATTCGTCATCCAGACTGAGCGATTTTTCGAATCCGACATACAGAGGCACAATCCGGCTGACATTCGAAGTATAAGTACCGATAAAAAATGAAGAATGGATCAGAATATCCATATCCAACAGCATATTCAACGTATCTATATATCTACTTTTTTTATCCTTTGTATTAAACAAAGACTCATCAAATCCTGTTTGTGTCACAGCTGTGTTCCAGTAAACATTAAATCCTTCGGCAACTAGTATGGATTTCAACTCATCCTTCACAGAACTATCATCCGTAGCTATAAACACATTACGGCTGATATGCTTCTTCCCTTTAACAGCATCAATATAAAGAGACAAACCGAGTTCCTTCATCTCACGGGAAACTATCTTATCTCCCCGCCTTATATGTACCGCTATGTAATCTACCGGCAAATTCATCTCGCTTTTCCTTTTTTCTATATAGTCGGTTGTCTTTTCATTAAATTTTAATATTTTCCGCAAGGCAGAACCATAATCATTTCTGATATCTTCCAGTTTCTCCAGAAAATCCTCCGATCTCATTTTTAGAAAGACCTCATTCCCTAGTTCCGTTTCCGGATGAAATAACAGATATATCCTATTCATTATATAGAAAATATAATACCGGAAAAAAGCGGACGGATTATAATAGATATTTCCCCACCAAGGCTTCCCCTTCTTATAAACAATATATTGCGAGCACATCATTCCGTTACAGTCTGGCAAGACCGACTCGAAATAATCACTCCAGCCTTTCTCCACCCTTGCATTCCAGTTTCTTGTATTGACAGTCAGCTCTTCCTGATTATAGTCCGCATAGACCAATGCCAATGCAAGATTAGACAACTCTGAGAACAACCCTCTTCCAGTCAAACTATATACAATTCTTTTTTTCTTCATCTCCATAGTAGAACATAATGATCAAACTTTTATATCCTCCAATCCGATAAAGCCGTTGGACGTTTGTGTCAGCGCATGTCCGAATCCACTTTGAAATCCCTCACATTCCAGCAAACAGCAACGAACTGCTTTCAAATAATATTCCACCATAGGATGATGTATAAACAAATCTGCCTGCAGGACACCTTTACTCAGCACAGACGGAAGCCCTATACGCCTCTCGATGCAAAAATCCCCTTTAGGTAAATGACTGATACTTCCGTAATAATGTCCCGGAGCATAACTAGCATAAGGCACTTCCGTCCTGCTCTTCAAAACTAGCATTACATCATACATCATATCCTCTTCAGAATATCCCTGTATTTTCACAGTCAGAAAATTCTGACCTCCATGAATAGTGGAAGAGGCACATTCCGTTCCGTTTATCTCAATGCAATCTATATGAAGCGTATTTTTCGTCCAACCCACATAATCTATAATTTTACTTTTCCGGACCGTCCCTTTCTCTTTCAAGTAATAATCAATGGCAGAATGAACCGTCCCCTGATAAACTACGGTACCATTTTCCAAGCATATTCCTTTTGTACACAAACTTCTTACCGCCGCCATGTTATGACTGACAAACAAAACTGTCCGTCCCTCTCCTTTCGCCACGTCCTGCATCTTGCCAATGGCCTTCTTTTGGAATTCCGCATCTCCCACTGCCAACACCTCGTCCACTACCAGAATTTCCGGCTCCAGATGGGCAGCGATAGCAAAACCCAACCGCACGGTCATACCCGAAGAATAACGTTTCACTGGAGTATCGATATATTTCTCCACACCGGCGAAAGCCACAATCTCATCCAACTTACGGGTAATCTCCGCCTTGGTCATCCCCATGATGGAACCATTCATATAAATATTCTCCCGTCCTGTCATTTCGGGATGAAAGCCTGTACCCACTTCCAGCAAAGAGGCAATACGCCCCCGTGCACGGATACAACCGACAGTAGGAGAAGTCACCCGCGAAAGGATTTTCAACAAAGTGGACTTTCCCGCACCGTTCTTACCTATAATACCCAGCACTTCCCCTTCCTCCACATGGAAATTAATATCTTTCAACGCCCATACAAAATCTCCCATCGCTTGCTTGGAACGGTCATTCTCTTCCCCGATTCTGAGATACGGGTCCTCCTTCCCACGAATCCGCGCCCACCAACGATTCAAATCACGGCTCAGCGTTCCGGCTCCGATACTTCCCAATGCATATTGCTTGCTGATATTCTGAAACTCTATCGCTATTTTTCCCATTCTGTCCCTCCTTTTAAATCACATCCATGAAACTACGTTGCACTCTATTAAAAGTCACCATCCCCCAAAGCATTATCACCACTGTAAACACCAACGTGTAGCCTAAGTGAAACCAACTGAAAGTCCCCACTCCCAAAAATCCGAATTTAAATGTTTCGATAATGGAAGTCAGCGGATTTGCCACAATGATCCACATATACTGCTCATGGCTCTGCCTCATCACGGACAAAGGGTAAATAACCGGAGTGGCATACATCCACAACTGCACCCCGAAAGTAATCAAGAAACGCAAGTCGCGGTATTTGGTCGTCAAGGAGGATATCAATAATCCGAACCCCAAACCAAGACCTGCCAACATGAGCAGCAGCAAGGGAGCCAACCAAGCATATCCGTTGACCATCAACGAATATCCGTTGCACAAATAATAAATATAAATTAAAACAAACAGTCCAAACTGAATGCCCATCTTTATCATACAAGATATAACGATGGACAAGGGTACCACCAGACGAGGGAAATATACTTTTCCAAATACATTCTGATTGGCGTTGAACGTATCCGAACAGCGGCTTAAACATTCCGAGAAATAATTCCAGCAGAGTAAGCCCGCCATATAAAAGAGCGGTTGAGGAAGCCCGTCGGTAGGAATACCGGCAATACCGCCAAAAACAAACATGAACATGACGGTAGTAAGCAGTGGCTGGATAACAAACCACAACGGTCCTAAAACAGTCTGTTTATAAAAAGTGACGATATCCCGTCTGATATACATTACCAGCAAATCCCTATACCGCCATACCTCCTCCAGATCCAACCGGAACAAACCGGACCGAGGCTTGATCACAATATCCCATTTTTCCTGTTCATCTTGTACCATACACTACTTTTTTTAGTAAATTATTCCAACTGTCACAGACCTTCTCTATATGAAATGTATCAGCATATTCCACCGCCTTATTTTCCATCCATTCCCAATCCGTCCGATCAGCCATATACGACATACAACCGGCCAGCTGAGCTATATTCCCTGTCTCAAAAAGAACGGCCATATCTTTGTCTTTCAACAACTCGCGCGTTATCGGTAAATCAGATGCGATAACAGGTAACCCGTGCGCCATAGCCTCTATCATCACCAGGCCGAATCCCTCCCAACGGGAACTCAGCACATACATACTGGAATGTGCATAATATTCCTGCACCTCTTTCGTAAAAGGATGCAGCGCCATGTTCTTTTCCAGTTCATATTCATTGATCAATGAACGGTAAAGCGCTTCCTCAGGACCCTCCCCCACAATTTCCAGTGTCCAGTCCGGATGAGTTTTCACAAAAACAGAAAAAGCTTTTATTAAAATATCAAATCCTTTATGTCCGAATGAAAAACGACCGACCGCCAAAATCCTTCTATATTCCTTCTTTCCCCGACCTTTAGGCAGTACAGTCAGAGGATTGTATATCACCTCGCAGCACAGGTTCATTTTCCGAAAGAAACAACCGGCATCTGCATGACTTAAAACCACCCTCTCGTCCAATTTCCTCATCTGGACTTGAAAAAAATAATCCAATCCCGGCAAATAGGGAGTTTCTTTCTCAAAGAATGCTCCATAAGAATTATGCAGCCACCCAACAGTCTTTGTTTGAATCCGGTTCTTTACAGCAGAGAGGTGCAGAGCCATAAAAGCATGTACCCCGATGACTACATCACATTGCCGGGCATTTATTTTCCTTGCCAATGTCCGTTTATAAGAAGAAGGGAAAAAACTGGCAGCATACCATTTCGAAGTCAGCCGGGTATGAGGCAACCCATGTTTATATAAAAAACTATAGCTTTTACATAACAAACGCTCGATGAAAGAGGAGGCGGAATAAGAGAAAGAATCAAACTGCACGGTACTTTCGGCATATCCGTACATCGACAAGTCCGTACAAGTATCCGTGGTCAGTATCGTGACTTCATGTTTTCCGGACAAAGCCTTGGCTATTTCAGCCAACACACGCTGTACTCCGCCGAAACTGAAGACAGTATCACAATAAAATAATATTCTCATGGAATTTAGATTACACTCTTTCTTCGCAAAGATACGATAAAGAAACGAAAATAAATGCGGAATGAGGAAAGAATATCATATAATACAAAGCAGGTATATGCGGCACGTACATACGCATAGAGCGACACGTACGTATGTGAAATCCTGCACACCCAAAAACAACAGGTCAAATAAAAAAAAGACCTTGTTCTTTTTTAAAAAGATGGCGAGCTTTTTTTAAAACCTCCTGATCTTTTTACTGCTGCCGGAAATTCGCCATATTCCGTAGAGGTATGATCCCTTCAGACGCACTTTTTGCAAAGAAAAAGCCTGAGAACGACCTACTTCATATTAAACCGGAACAACTTATAAAAAAAGGATATATAACTGATAACAAATAGATTATGTGAAATTCTGTTCTCAAAAACAGTGAGGGCATGAGGGCATTATCACCCAGAATTTTCAGTGAAAGATTCTCATACTCATCGAGATATTGACAAGATAATGCATGATGCTGAATATAAATCAATATCTTTGCAAAAAGAAGAAGAATGACAAAGAACACAAGTTATCATTACAGCATCATTATTCCGCACAAGAATACTCCCCGTCTTCTGGAACGCTGTCTGTGCTCAATTCCCACTTGGGATGAAATTCAAATCATTATCATTGATGATAACAGCAATTCCGAATCTGTCGATTTTTCTCATTTTCCGGGAAACGGCAGAAAAAATACGGAAGTCCTGTTCACTAAGGAGGGAAAAGGAGCAGGATACGCACGGAACATAGGACTCTCCCACGCCCGTGGCAAATGGATTATCTTTGCAGATGCAGATGATTTCTTTACAGCCAATTGTTTTACTATCTTAAACGAATACATGGACAGCCCCCATAAAGTCATCTATTTCAATGTACGTTTTGTCATGTCCGATGATCCGTCCCAAGAAAGCCGACGCGGAACTTACTATACCAACTTCTTCAATGATGTAAACCCGGAAAACAAACTGCGATACCAATCTCAAGTTCCTTGGGGCAAAATGATAAGGCGCAGCTTCCTGTCAACATTCCACATTCAATTCGATGAAACAAGAATAGCCAACGATGTGTATTTTTCATGCCTTGTCGGTATATATGCCCCCAAAGTAACCACAGACAGAAGAATCATTTATTATTGTACCGAATCCGACCAGTCCCTTGCTATGTCCAAACAAGACCGCGAGAGTTTAATCATACGGTTCAACGCAAGCATGAAATGCAACAGACTGTTGCGACAAGAAAAAATCCACTATTACCTGTCACCACTTCCGTGGTGTATCCCTTCGGCAAAAACAAAAGAATGGCTCCCCGCCAAATACTTTTTTGAATACCTGTTTTTCTTCCGCCTGCAAGCATTCAAAGAATTATATTATGCTTTTTCCGCTATCCTGTCACATATGAATGAACCGGCTACAAAAGAAACCGACAACCAATGTAACAAGAAGACTACCAACCTAAAGGAATAATATTCATTACACAAGAAGATTCAGAGATACCACCTTCCCCATATCTTATAATACAATTTGATCAGATTAGCGTATTTATACAATATGTGATGTCTGTAAATCCCCCAATTCAAAAGCAGAGAAAAAGGATAGAACAAATTCAATTCATACAAAACCTCCATAGGCCGGAACTCTCTGCAATGTTTCCTTATCAGATTTCTTTTAAACTTATCTATCGCATCATTACTTTCCCTTGTAACCCCTATTACAGCAGCATTATACACCACCGGCATCAACTTGTTCAAAATGAAACAGATATTTTCAGCATATAGTTCCTGTTCCATGTGCTCATTAAAAACGGTCAAGATAAAAATAAAATCCTTTGCCGGCTTGTCAAAGTCCGTTTTCGCCCTATTCATGGTTGAGAAAGGATTTGAACGCCTGTAGAAATAAGTAAAAGAATTGACGGAAGCAAACATTTCCACCTTTTTATACAGAAAATAGCACCACAAAAAGTCCTCAAACAAAATGCCCGTCCTGAAATAAATGGCATTCTCTGTCAGCACCTCCTTTCTGATCAATCTGTTGACCGGAGTGGATGTTATTTTCGAATCCAGAAACAGCTTGTTGATACGTATCCGTCCTTCCGTATATCTTTGCAAATCACTGTTTTTGTTTTCCATCCCTTCTGAATAAGAATCCCCCTGCACCAAGTCAACCCCCGGATATCTTTTCGTTTCCTCCCATAATTTCTCCAGGCAATTCTCATAAAGCATATCATCCGAATCTATAAAAAAAAGATAACCACCCCGGGATAGTTCTATTCCCTTGTTCCTTGCCGCAGAGACTCCTTCATTCCTCTCATTTCTCACGATTCTAAAACTGATGTTCCCTTTATATCCGGCCAGCTTTTCCTCTATCAGGCACATACTGTTATCCGGAGAGCAATCATCAATGATGATACACTCAAAACAATCAAAAGTTTGGTTGATTATGGAATCAAGACATTCTGATACGTATTTTTCCACCTTGTAAACCGGCATCACCACCGTTATCTCTTTCATCATTATCTGCTAATCATTATAAAATGCAATATTCGCAAAAACAAATGATACTCACAACATTCCAAAGACTTTAATTACTAAATAGACCCATCTTCATCCCTTGAAACCCACTCTTTACTCCGAATACAGCCGACATTCCATAAAAAAACGGATATGGACAGGAATTTCAACAACTTCTTATTGGATATATAAAAAGAATACACTATTTTTACGGAAAAACAAATCAGGGGAATGAAAATAGTATATGTATACGACTCTATAGCCCGTATAGGAGGCATGGAGCGGATTTTAACAGATAAGATGAATTACTTGGCCGAAATTTATGGGCACGAGGTCTATCTTATCACTTCTTCCCAAGGCAATCATCCTCTTTCTTTCCCGTTATCCGACAAAGTGGAACATATCGATCTGGATACAAAGTTTCATTTGCAATACCAGCATCCGCTTCTCGAACAATTGAAAGTGGGATGGACTTTGAACCATAAATTCGAACAAAAATTAAAAAAAGAGATCAAGCTCATCAATCCCGATATCATATCAGGAAATACCAGTTTCAAAGCGGATTTGATCTGTAAATTAAACTGCAAGGCAAAGAAAATCATTGAATCACATTGCGCCAAAATATACACCCGGATACCTGCAAACCGCAAAAAGAGCTTTTTTAAAGATATAAAAGACAGATACGTCAGCTACCAATGTTTCCGTGATGTAAAACGATACAGCGATGCTATAGTCACACTGACACAAGGAGATGCCGCCATGTGGGGACAACATCCGAATATACATATCATTCCGAACACCACCTCTATTGATATACAAACAATCAGCTCCTGTGAGGCTCCCCGTGTAATAGCGGCAGGCAGACTGACCTGGCAAAAAGGATTCGACAGACTGATTGACGCATGGAATATCGTGCAGAAACGCCACCCCGACTGGATACTGGATATATTTGGTGAAGGATTTTATAAGGATAGCTTAACCCGGCAGATTAAAGACAGAAAGCTGGAACACTCCATCACAATTCATCCTTTTACACAAAACATAACGCAAGAATACCTGAACAGTTCCATTCTGGCCCTAAGCTCCAATTACGAAGGTTTTGGACTGGTCTTGATCGAAGCCATGAGTCTGGGTGTTCCTTGTGTTTCTTTCGACTGTCCTTTCGGTCCATCGGAAATCATCAGAAACCAGGAAGACGGACTCCTCGTTAAAAACGGAGACATACAAGGATTTGCCAACGCTCTTTGCCACTTGATAGAACATGAAGCAGAAAGAAAAGCTTTTGGCAAAAGAGCTAAACAAAATATAAAACGCTACTCACTCCGAAACATCATGCCGCAATGGGAAATGTTGTTTCATAAACTGACTGAAAAATGACCATCGTTTATCTATACACAGCACTATGCACCGTGGGAGGCGCAGACCGGAGCATCATCCAAAAAGCGAACTATCTGGCTGACGAAATGCATCAGGATGTATTTATTATCACAGATTCACAAAAAGAACGCCCGCCCGTTTTCCCGATATCTCCCAGAATCAGGCACATTGACATAGCGATTGATTTTGACAGACAGTATCATCACAACCTGTTAGTAAGAGGATATTATTATTTTACCCTGATGTACCTGTACAGAAAGAAGCTGGAGTATTGGCTGAAAACCTTGAAGCCGGATATCGTCATCAGCACATTGGGCCGAGAATTGGATTTTCTGACACAACTGGACGATGGAAGCGTAAAAATAGGAGAATCCCATATAGCTAAACCGTACACTCGTAACCTGCATCTGATGGAACAACGGGGATTCCCATACAAGCAAATCGCACGGCATTGGAGAAAGAAACAGGAGGAAGCTGTAAAAAAACTGGACGCACTGGTTGTTCTGACACAACATGATGCGGATAATTGGAAAGAAGTGAAGAAGGCTTGTGTCATACCAAACTTCTTACCTTTCTCACCCCAAAAAGGGAGTTCCTGCCTGGAAAAAAGAATCATCAGCATAGGAAGATACAGCGAACAGAAGGGGTATGACCGCCTGATTGAAGCTTGGATCAAAGTCAATCGGAAGCATCCCGACTGGCATATCCGCATTTACGGAGAAGGACAGGATAGGAACAGTCTGCAAGAGCTTATTGAAAAGCATCATATAGAAAACAGTTTTTCACTATGCCCTCCGACAAAAAACATTCAAGAAAAATATCTGGAAAGTTCCATATACGTCATGAGTTCACGATTTGAAGGATTACCGATGGCACTTCTGGAAGCGATGGCATGTGGTGTTCCCTGCATTTCATTCGACTGTCCATACGGACCTGCCGAGATTATCACTCCGGAAGAAGACGGAATACTGGTGAAGAACGGAAACACGGACGAACTGGCTGACGCGATATGCCGGCTGATAGAGGATACGGACAAACGCATACGGATGGGAAAGCAGGCCCAAAAGAATATCCAACGTTATTTACGCGAAGAAGTGATGAAACTGTGGGATGAACTATTCAACACTTTAACAACTACCCGACTATGAATATCATCTATCTCCTTTTCCACGGACTATCCCCTTACAGCGGCATCAGCAAAAAGATCCTGTATCAGGTTAAAGGCTTTGAAACATGTGGACACCGGGTCAGTTTATGCACATACAGCATAGCGGACAACGGCCACCGGGTAAGGATGATAAACGATGAAATAATAGACGACTACGGAACAGGCAAACCAGCTGCGGCGAAAAGGAGAGTTTCCTACCAATGCATATACCGCTATGCTGTAACACATCAAGTGGAATTAATCTACGTACGCTCTTTCCATAATGCAAATCCGTTCACCATCCGGCTGTTCAGCAAACTAAGGAAAGCCGGAATTAAAATAGCGATGGAAATACCCACCTATCCTTACGACAGCGAATACACCGGTTTTCCACTGACCACACGCCTGGGGATACAAGTGGATAAAGTATTCCGAAAGACACTGGCAAAACACGTGAACGCCATCGTCACTTTCTCAGACTATCACCGTATATTCGGTCAACGTACCATTCAGATATCCAATGGAGTTGACTTTGATTCCATCCCGCTGAAAAAGATGCTTTCTAAAAATACCTCTGTCATTCATCTATTAGGAGTGGCCGAAGTACATTATTGGCACGGTTACGACCGCCTGATAGACGGTTTGGGTAGATATTACCAAAACCCGGCAAACACAACCGTATTTTTCCACATCGCAGGCGGTATATGGAAATCCGAAATGCATGACTCACAACACGCTCCCGGATTTTATGAACTTATCAACAAATATCATATAGAGAAATATGTCATCTTCCACGGACAAAAAATGAATGAGGAACTAGACGAATTATTCAACGAAGCAGACTTTGCCATCGGCAGTCTGGCACGCCACCGCAGCGGCATCGACAAAATCAAAACATTAAAAAACAGAGAATATGCAGCACGGGGAATACCTTTTGCATATTCAGAAACAGATGGAGACTTTGACAAGATGCCTTATATACTGAAAGTTCCGGCCGACGAAAGTCCCATAGATATCCACCGGCTTATCCGGTTCTATATGGAACTGGATCTGTCTCCTCGTAAAATAAGGGATTCCATTAAAAACCTGTCATGGAAAGAACAAATGATGAAAGTAATAAACAACCTGTAATACTCCCGCCTATGATCCGAATCGCCTATTGTACCCCCTCTCTCCATATCCCCGGAGGAGTGGAAAGGGTACTGACCACCAAAGCCAATTATCTGGCGGAGAATGGTAATTATGACATATATATTTTGCTGACTGACGGAAAAGGCAAGCCTCCCTGCTATACTTTATCGCCCAAAGTAAAAATCATCCAACTGAATATAGATTTTGAAGAATTATGGGAACTCCCTCTTTGGAAAAAAGTGCCGGTTTATCTGAAAAAACAAAGAATATACCGACGCAAGCTCTCTGCCGCCTTGTCTCACCTCAAACCGGACATCACAGTTTCTTTGCTACGACGGGAAATAAACTTTATCACTTCCCTCAAAGATGGAAGCAAAAAGATAGGGGAGCTACACGTAAACCGGAAAAACTATCGTAACTTTGAAAAGAACGAAAGCAACTTCATCAAGGAACTTTTTGCCAAATTATGGATGAAAAGTCTGGTGAGGCATTTAAAAAAGCTGGACAAGTTCGTTGTACTGAGTGAGGAAGACAGAGCCAACTGGCCCGAACTGCAAAATGTAAAAGTTATCAGCAACCCTCTACCCTTTCAATCCGGAACATTCAGCGACTTGAACAATAAACGGATAACCGCAGCCGGAAGATATACTTATCAAAAAGGATTCGATTTGTTACTGGAAGCATGGAGCAAAGTCTGTAACCGGCATCCGGACTGGGAATTACATATATATGGCAAAGGAGACAAGACTACATATCAAGTACTGGCCGGAAAATGGAAATTAAAGAACCTTTTTCTTGAAAATGCAACCCCGGATATGCTCTGTAAATACCATGAAAGTTCTATCTTTGTATCAAGTTCCAGATTTGAGGGATTCGGAATGGTCATAGCGGAAGCAATGGCGTGCGGAGTACCTGCCGTGTCATTCGCCTGTCCGTGCGGACCTAAAGACATCATCCGGGACGGGGAAGACGGACTATTGGTCGAAAATGGAAAAACAGAAGAACTGGCCGAAAAAATAAATTATCTGATTGAGAACGAACAAATAAGAAAAGAAATGGGGAAAAAAGCCCGCATCAATGTACAACGTTTTGCTGAAGATGTAATAATGCAACAATGGATTCAGCTATTCAACAACTTATTAAACGGAACAAAACAATGAAAACAGATTCCCCCTACGACAGAGGAGACATCCATATAAATAAAAACGACAAAGTGCTGGAGATAGGTCCGGGCCATAATCCGACATATCGCTCCAACGTGATAGTCGAAAAATTTATTGACACCAATTACCACCGCTGCGGTGACGTGAAAATATACCCGCATCAGACCTTTGTACATGCCGATGGAGAAAAACTGCCCTTCAAAGACAAGGAGTTTGACTACGTAATATGCAATCAGGTATTGGAACACGTGGAACATCCCGAAGCTTTTGTCAAGGAATTATGCAGGGTAGCCCGACGGGGATACATAGAAACTCCCAGTCTGCTGGGCGAATACTTGTTTCCCAAAAAATCACATAAATGGGTTATATTGGATATAGACAACAAACTGGTCTTCTATGAAAAGAACAAGATGCCGGGAAACTATGAAAACGACTATGGAGAATTATTCCTGAATTATCTGCCTTTCCAATCCCTCCCCTACAAACTGCTGTGGCTGACGGAAGGAGATATAACCTTGAACCGTTATGAGTGGAAAGATGAAGTGGAGATACTAGTCAATCCCGAAGATGAATACTACTCCTCTTTCTTCCTCAACAAATGGAACCGGGAAATGGTGGAGAAACTATATCCCCGCCGTTCCGCCCTGACGGAAATGAAGAAGATGATTCAAGCCCTGTTCTATATCCTCAAAAACAAATTCAAATCACGATTCAGTAATCACCGGAATCCGGTCACACTGTCCGAATATATAAAAACGCATGAAGTGGTACGCTGACTATTTATCCATCTATGACAAGCCTTTCACCCAAGCCCCACAAGCGGTTATCAACCAAGTGAAAGACAAGATCCGGCAGCTTGCAACTCATGCTCCGCTGGTTTCGGTGGTCGCCATCGCCCATAATGAAGAAAAGAGGATATTGAGCTGCCTGTGGTCTTTATGTGAAAACCAACATAACTATCCTGTAGAAATACTAGTCATCAATAATCATTCTACCGACCACACCGAAGAGGTACTAAAAGAATTAGGAGTCACCTACTTCAATGAATACCGGAAAGGTCCCGGTTTTGCCCGGCAATGCGGACTGAACCATGCCCGGGGGAAGTATCATCTCTGCATAGACGCCGACACACTTTATCCGCCCCAGTACATCAGTACCATGATAAAGGTCTTACAGGACAAAGAAGTGGCAGGTGCATACGCCCTGTGGAGTTTTCTTCCTAATGAACATCATTTAGGACTTTTCTTCTATGAAACACAACGTGATCTCTATTTGAAAATACAAAATCTGAACAGACCGGAGCTCAATGTACGTGGAATGGCTTTTGCCTTCCACACGGAGACAGCCCGGAAAGAAGGATTCCGGACAGACATACTCCGCGGAGAAGACGGCTCCCTGGCACTGGCATTGAAAAAATACGGAAAATTAAGATTCGTCACCGCCCGCAAAGCCCGTGTCCTTACTGGCTATGGCACTATTTCGGCCGACGGATCCCTGTTCAGCAGTTTCAAAAAACGAGCCATAAAAGGTTTAAGAAGCTTCACGGCTCTTTTCTATAGCAAAAACAATTACGAGGACGAAAATTCTAACTTGATAAAGTAACGACAGATGAAAATAGCAATAGAAGCCCAGCGCATCTTCAGAAAAGAGAAACATGGCATGGACTATGTAGTTCTGGAAACCATCCGGGAACTGCAAAAGATAGACCAACAGAACGAATACTTCATACTGGTCAGCCCGGGAGATGATGTTTGTTTGCAGGAATCCGCCAACATGCATATCGTAACCGTTAATTGGCCATCCTATCCGCTTTGGGAACAGATAGGACTGCCGTTGGCTTTGAGAAAAATCAAACCCGACCTGCTGCACTGCACAAGTAACACTGCCCCTGTGTATGGAAACATTCCACTGGTGCTTACACTGCACGACATTATCTTTCTAGAAAAAAAACAAGGCAAGAACCAGTCCATGTACCAAAGACTGGGACGTTTCTACCGAAGAATCATTGTTCCCCAAATTCTTACTAGATGCAAAAGAATCATTACCGTTTCTCATTTTGAATGCAACCGCATCAGTCATTTCCTGCACATTGACAGACAACTGCTTGTCGCCGTACACAACGGCTATTCACAACATTTCATACCCATACGGAACGCACAAGCCACCACTGCCCGATACATAAAGAAACATCCTTACCTGTTCTTTTTAGGAAATACCGATCCCAAGAAGAATACGGCAAGGGTATTGCAGGCATACGGTATTTATTTAAAAAAATCCCGTCAGCCCCTTCCCTTGCTTATCGCCGACCTGAAAGAAGAGATCATAGACGAATATCTGAACCGGCAAGGATTACAAGAAATAAAAAAAATGCTGTATCATCCCGGATACATTCCAAACACAGAACTACCCGCTGTTTATAGTGGAGCATCCGTCTTTATATACACGTCTTTACGCGAAAGTTTCGGCATCCCCATTCTGGAGGCGATGGCCTGCGGAACTCCCGTCATCACCTCAACCACTTCCGCCATGCCCGAAATCACAGGACCGGAGGGTATTCTGGTCAATCCGTTCGAACCGGAGGAAATTGCTTCCGCCCTCCTTCATTTAGAAGAAAATGCGGAATTCTATGAGTCACAAACTGCATATGGATTAGAAAGAGTCCGTCGGTTCTCATGGGAGAACACAGCCAGAGAAATATTGGCAATAAATTCAATCTCTCAAAAATAGTTTATATAATGATTTGAAAATCAGATTGTTGAAAATTTCACGATTTTAATTAAGGAACAAACAAGAAACAAAATCGTTAATTAAAGGTATTTCCCAATTTTTTGTTTTCACTCTGTTTCTTTCCTTGCACTTGCTTATAATCGGGACTTCTTGAACAGCTTCCTTCCAGAATTTTTTTCCTCGTTCGACAGTTACATTTGAGCTTCCAAGAGCCATTGCAGCCAAAAGAAAAACAAGTCTTCTTTAGTTCATACAAAGGTAAGGAAAAACTTATAGGCAGGCAAATTTGTCTGCCTAAATATAGTTTACTTTGATTTAGCATATATATAGGCTAACGGACTAAACTAAACCTTCTCCCAGACTTCATTAAAATACTCCGTTCCCTATTGTACAGCCAAAAGAAAAAAACATTCCACGTCATATTTTTCTTTTCGCTGCACCCCCTTTTTATAAGCCATCAACCTTTTATACGAGTTCTTCCCTTCCCTGTGTTCGCACATCCGCTTTCGGGCTGCCTGATATGAATTGTGTCGCAAAGGTACTTGTCATGTCTTTCTTGTATGCAAGGTCAAAGCCTGACGGTTCACGACAAAATCTCCACCCTCCGCTTCGCGCGGGTAGTATTTAATCGTGAAACCTTGCATAAAGAGCCATGACACCTTTCGAGGCGACATAATTAAATCAAACCCGAAAGTAGCAGATGCTACAAGAGGGAAAAAAGAAAACTTAAAATTCAGAGTTATGGCAAACTATGCAACAAACATTTTCCACGCAAGTACGGAAAACAAACAGGACCTCGATAAGATAGAGGCATTTCTGGACGATAATTTCAACGGCCTTGTCAACCGGTATGGCGACACGGTAGATGCCGAATTTTCTTCCCGTTGGGAATACCCGGAAAAAGAAATTGATGAACTGGTAGCCTCTTTGGCAGCCAAAGACAAAATCTATATCCGCATACTGACATACGAGTTAGAGGACGAATACGTGAGCTTTCGGATATTCTCGCAAGGCAAATGGAACATCAAACTGTAACCTAAAACACATTCACTATGTACGAATACGAAGAAGACAGCGATATTATCGGCTTATCCTGCACGCTACACGATCCATATAAAGGTTACACGGAAGGCACAATTGTGGGCGACTATGGCAATACCATAGTTGTCTGCCTTGAAAGCGGCAAGGAAATTTCAGAATACCGTGATGAAGTGGTTATCCATGATTAAACGATAGCAAACGTATGATACAGATAGCAACAAAATTCGTCAAATGGGACATTCCCGAACTGGAGATATTACAGGACAGCAAGGTTTACAAATTGCGGGTACACCTGAATAACGGAGGCAAGTTAAACCGGGAAGAAAAAAACTGGATTACCCGTAACGTGCGAGAGAGCATTTATTTCAAACGTGGAATTGCCTTGAGCGGTTATCACTTTGACTTTTCCGACGTTCTCAAACGGTATTTCGTCAAACAGTACGGAAGTATTCACGAGTATTATGCTACTGACAAAACAGCATTACGCTCGATACTATATGGCAGAATCGAGGATATTGTAGAAGTAAACAGTTAAAAAACAAGGATAATGGGAAAATACAAATTTTATCAAGACCGTAAGGTTACAAGTTGGGAACGGGATTATTTCAGTGTGAAAGCAAATAGTTACGAAGAAGCCGAGGCAATCGTCCGCTCATGGAACTGTGAGGACGTGTCGAACATCATTGACAACCGTCTTTGCTATGAAGAGTGGCAAGCATTGACCGATACATCGGAATTCATGCTCCCCGAAGAAAACGACGGCAACCCGACAATAGAGATTTTCAATCAAGACGGAGAATCAATAATGACTAATGTACCCGAAACACCTCAATCAAACCAATAGAACTATGAATGTAACAATCGAACACGTCTTTTGCCGCTATAGCGATGAAGCGGAAGAAATCTATTTCCGAATCATGAACACGATTCTTCTTTCAGTCGATGAAACCGAACTTCGTGCAAGTATGGAACGCTTGAAGAACGAAACCCCGCTCGATGAGTATTTCATATTCGGATACGGAGCACACCATATCTGGATAAACCAACGGCGACCGAGCAATAAAAACAGAATTTTCAAACATCGGATTATGGTAGCCCATTTCTGACGGGAACAGGCAAGAGACCTCCGATGTACTTTTACGGGCTGAACTGGAACTGCCAGTTGCAGCCCGTTTCTTTTCTCACGATAAACATGCTGGCTCAATACCTTTTTTTATCCTCACAATCAAAATTCTTATACAGCCTGGAATATCCATTTATATTTTTCTTTTCGCTGCAACCCTTTTATATAAACTATCGGACCTTTTGCAAGAGACCTTCTCTTCCCTGTATTCGCACATCGCTTTCGGGCTGCCTGATATGAATTGTGTCGCAAAGGTACTTGTCATGTCTTTCTTGTATGCAAGGTCAAGCCTGACGGTTCACGACAAAATCTCCACCCTCCGCTTCGCACGGGTAGTATTTAATCGTGAAACCTTGCATAAAGAGCTATGACACCTTTCGAGGCGACATAATTAAATCAGGCCCGAAAGTAGCAGGTGCTACAAGAGGGAAAAAGAAAACTCAAAATTTTATAGGTTATGACAAACGATGTAACAAATTCAAATGGAAGAGTAACGGTAGACGAAGTAATACACAGGGATTCGGTTTTCAGATACCAACTGTTAGACCGCTTACGGTCAGACTGCGAGTATTACCTCAATTACGGTAACAGACACCCCAAAACCTTATGGGCTGGCGACGAAAAATTGCAAATTGAGTTTATGATAAAACTGCATGATAGCTTCAAGGAGGGAGAAAAACCGGAGTGGCTTACGATGGATAAAATTTTGGAATACAGTAAGAGAATGATAGCTCAAGAAGAATAAAATTACTACTAAGGAACAGACTAAAAATGTGATATTATGGCATGGTTGGCAGTAAATAAAGACGGAACAGAATGGATTATGCCCGAAAAGCCCGTTCGGGGCCGGTGTGGGCATTGGGAGTATTTGGAAGAAGTGTACAATGTACCAATCGAGATAGAACTCCCCAAAGGGACTGTTTACAAACTTCTCGGCAAAGAACTGACATGGGATGACGAGCCGGTAGAATTACAGACCAAAACAGAAAAAAGGTAAATGTAGTACGGGCTGGAGTACCAGTTTCAGCCCGGTTACACCGGCTAAAATCTAAAACAGATACGCGGGTGCGATACCCTCTTTTATTTCCGAACAGACACTCATACCGTTTCCTTCGGAAATACCCCTTTATACATTTCGGCTGCGCCATATCCTTTTATATCGAACGGCCACTCATGCAAAGGCGGCTTCTCCGCTTTGTTTCAAGGCAGACTTCGGCCATTTTTCCTTTACCTCTTCTTTCCCTCATTTCTCTTGCCGGATAGAGACAGCGATATCGATACGTCGCACACGCCTTTTGCCGGATCTTCGTCCGATAGTATTTTCCACGATGCAGCGTATATGGTTGTTAAACGGTATATCGTTCTTGCCGCTTCAACCCCAAACAGCCGATACACTTTCTCGCCTGATGTTCTTCCCGCCCACCTGCCGGAACGGGAGCGGTCTTGTGTCGGTGGACGGACAGGTCTTTCATGTTTCCGAGTCCGCTGCGGATTGTTTCGCCTCGACTTTTTCGCGACCGCTTTCTATTTGAAGTCGCCATATCGTTTTTCGTTGCAAAGTTAGTATGCAGACGGGCGCGACCCGATGGTCTTGACCAATGGCGTATCGCACAAATCTTCCTTTATCGGGCTTGCGGTTTGGGGCTTCGCCTCCAAAATAAAGAGTATTTATGCGCTATCCTTGGTGCAGCCCTTTACTGCACCTACTTTTATGCACCGTAAAACTGATTTATTAACTTCAAAAAGCAATCGCAATGAAAAAGATCGAGAACAATTTCGCAGTAACCGGATTCGTGGCAAAAGATGCCGAAGTCCGTCAGTTCACCACCACAAGTGTCGCACGTTTCCCGCTGGCAGTGGCCCGTCAGGAGAAGAACGGCGAAGATACCAAGCGTATATCCGCTTTCATGAACATTGAAGCGTGGCGCAAGAACGAGAATACCGGGTCGTTCGACCAGCTCACCAAGGGCACGCTGCTTACCGTGGAGGGCTATTTTAAACCCGAAGAATGGACCGACAAAGACGGCGTGCTGCACAACCGCATCGTGACGGTTGCAGTCAAATTTTATCCGGCTGTCGATAAAGAGGAGGAAGTTCCTGCGGAACCGGCAAAGAAACCGAAGAAGGGCAAGAAGTAATTCCTGCCTTTTTGAGACAAAGCGGCCCGAAGGCCGCTTTTGTTTTGCTCGTTACCGTTCCGGAACGTCTATACTTTTATACTCCTTCATACTCCACACGAAGAGTCCGCCGTCGTCCATTGATTTTCCCGTGCAAAGTTAAGGCGGTCGGGAACCGGCAAGGCGCGGCTTCATTTGAGGTTAACAACCATCAACTCGCAAGCTCGTCAATACTTGTTCAACACAAATGAAATCGTCCATAGGACTATCCGCTTCCTCCTTGCCTTGTTTCCCTTCTGTCCGCCTTGTGGTCCGCACGTAAAATCAAATCCCGCCGGACGAGGGAAACCCTCCGAAGGCAGGGATAAAAAAACAAAAGTCAAACTTAAAATTCAAGACGTATGAAACAGATGATTTGGTCAAGCTATGACCTGTTGGACGAAACGGCAAAAGAATACTATCAAAATTCACAACGGGAAATATTGGACGATGACTGTTACGAGGTCAGCGATGAAGAATGGGCAGAAGAAGTATATCGCTGGCTGGACGACGAACGGAGCAACCTGAATAAAGAAGTGGACGGCATTATTGTCGTGTTCGGCAACTTGGGATTATGGAACGGCCGGAGACAAGGCTATCAAATATTGGGCAGCACCATTGCCGATATTTTGAAATCCCAGTGCGACGATGCAGAATGGTACGGCGACGGCTATAACATTCGCGGACGGATGGGCCATCATGACGGTACGAACTACACCTTGTATCGTATCGCCAAAGACCGTGATGAAGCGGAGCGTATCGCCGATAAGATTTACAACCGTGAAATCGACGAAGAAGGTTTCCGCCGGAGAACACGTTCCCTCTATCCGTATGTAGCCGCCGTGTACGGCTGGAAAACAAGGCAGCGCAAGCCGGACAAGGCCGCATAAAATGCTGTCCACAAAATACCGCAACGCATCCGCCAGAGATGGTTGCGGTATCCTTTATCGAATGGGCGAAACACAGAACCGTCTCCTTTTATAATCAGCTCCATTCCTTTTTATCACTACTCACGGAGCAATATCCGCCTTTTATACCGACCCCGGTCTTTCGTATATCTCCCGTCTTTTCTTCTTTCCATCACCGGTTTGGTTTTACCAGATGCAAAGGTAGGCCGTCGCACTTGATCCGGTGGCTTGAAGTGCATTTCTTGCAAAATTCTTCCTTACCGGGGTAAGAGTAATTTTCCAAGGAAAGCCACCGTATGAAGTTTTCCCGACAGCCGTGTACCGCATCCGTAAAACCCCAAAGCGGTTCAGGAAGAAAGAACCGACAAAAGGGAAAATAAGTATTAACAATTTCAAAAAACTAAGATTATGCCTAATCATGTGACAAACCGTTTAGAAATAAACGCAGACCGGGAAACAGTACAAAAAGTAATGAATTTCTTAAAAGGTAAAACCGATGATGACAATACGCCTTGTTACATCGACTTCAACAACATCATTCCTATGCCTGAAGAACTGTTGATAGAAAAAAGCAGCAGTGGAGATTTGGGTATGAAATACCTTGAAGCAATGCAGTTGAAGCCATTCTATTTTTTATTGGACGATGATGCTTTGAGAACCATTCAATGGATAGAAGGATTGGCGGAAAAGGACAGAAAAGAAGCGCTGCAACTTGGAGCATCGTATTTGGAAAATCGGAAAAAGTACGGTTATCCCACTTGGTACGAGTGGTCTACCGCCACATGGGGTACAAAATGGAATGCCTATCACCAAGACTTTGAAGAGCCGAACATACTTTGGTTCGATACGGCATGGAATGGAGTGCCACTGCTTATCCAAAAACTTTCCGAGATATTTCCGGATGTGGAATTCCATTACGCCTATGCGGACGAAGACTTAGGTTTCAATACGGGAAGAGGAACAGCCCGCAATGGAGAAATCAACATGACGATACCCGAAGGTAGAAGCAACGAAGCCTTTGAAATCATGTTTTTTGTGAAACCGGGAATGGACGAATATTTTGAACTGACGGACGAAGGTTACAAATGGGTTTCCTAAACATTCGGTACAGATAATGACCGGTGCAGGTTCGGGATACATTGACAATGGATGTGTCCTGAATCCTTTTGCCGGAATTCCCCCTTTATATCTTCATGGCTCTTTCCCTTTTATCGAAACGCGGTCCGTTCCCCTTTGTACCGTGACTATCCAGCCGGAAAGTAATCCTTTTATAACATTTTAGCTTCCCCCGTTTTATCCTCCTTACAGCCGTTTCCCAACACTCCATGCCGAAAGCCCGCTTATTTTTTCTGCAAAGTTCGATTGCCGCTTGTCTGTCCTGTCAAGAACCGCTTACGCTTGCTGTCGAAAAATCTTCCTCCCCGACTTTGTTGGAGAGTGTATTTTTCGCAGCCTTCTTGCCTGGACCGACCGTCAATCCTATAGGCAGAAAAATAATCAACCTTTCGGTACAGGATTGTACCAAAGGGAAAAACAAAAAATAGTTCAAACTTAAAATTTAGAGCGTATGACATTTAAAGAATTTATGCAAGAGAACGGTTATGAGTTACAAACAACCTTTTGGGAAGACTTCTCAATAGCGGACAGATTTGGGTTGGCGGCTGTTTTGGACACTTTCAACCGGGCTTTCAGGGAGTGGAAAGGGGACTATAAGTTCTTGACGGAACTGACATTGGTACTTAACCATAAGATATGGCAATACTATGAAAACAGACCGGATATGGCGGTACTTTACAATACTCTTTGGGAACAAGCCGACCAATACGCCAAAGAGAATCTGAAAGGGAACGAGTTAAGCTATTACTGGGAGGTGACGGATTAAATATATAATACCCTCGCATGATATAAAGAAAAAGAGGCAGTTCTAAAAGCCTCTTTTCTTTATAGGTTAACTTCTAATTCTTTTCCACCAGATAAACAAAAATACGCATTCTGGAGCTGGTGTAAGTATTCTATGCGGTGTCCGCTTACCGTATATTCATTAGCATGAGTGGTAATGTAATATACAGTTTGATCATCCCAGTCTTGTGTAATCTCCATTTCATCATTGTCAAATGTATAATCGTCAAGCTGATTAAAACCGCATTGCAAAACCAATTTTTCAGTAAGTAATATTGGCTGAATGTCTCCATTTGTTTTATACGGAGGTTCTCCCCATTTATAAACAACGGATATATTCTCTTTTCTCAACTTAGGATCATAATCCAATGCACAAACCAAAGATGGTTTACCTTTATAAGCAACGTAATTGCCAACTCTCAATTCTTTAATCATAACAATTCTGTATTATCTTTTAGACTAAAAACTTAATCCCTCTTAAATCGCTAATAGATACAAATCTACAAAATAAAATGAAACTTTTACACGTCCTTTATTTTCCCTCTTTTACGGCATTCAGGAATACTTTTGCCGGTTTGAAGGCGGGGATGGAATGAGCCGGAATCACAATAGTTGTGTTCTTTGATATGTTACGGGCCACCTTCTCTGCCCTTTGCTTGATAATGAAGCTACCGAAACCCCGCAGGAACACTTCGTTCCCGGCAATCATCGCATCTTTTACATTCTCCATGAATGCCTCGACCACGGTCATTACGACCTCTTTCTCTATTCCGGTCTGCTGTGCAATCCGGCTAACAATTTCTGCTTTTGTCATATATAAGAATTAAATAGCAATGTACAAAAATGCAACTTTTTTTGGATAAGTCAAATCTTTGGCCCACCTTTGCGGCGAAATAACGCAAAGGACATTTTATAATCCTCATCGGAGGGCTATGGAAGCCGGATAAGATGACTGGGTAAAACCATCGTCTTATCCGGCTTCCGTCGTTTTCTGCCGGAAGTAAACCATATAATATAAAATACAAAGACGTATGAAAGAAAAAGTGATTGATTTTGGGAATGAGAGAGTTTCCGTTCTGTTTAAGAAACTGTTTTTCCCCACTCTGTTGGGAATGTTGAGTATGTCGGCGGTAACGACTATCGACGGGATTTTCGTGGGACACGGCGTGGGCAGCGACGGGATTGCAGCTGTAAATATCTGCGTCCCTCTACTGATGTCACTCATGGGTGTTGGACTGATGATGGGGGCAGGTTGTTCCGTAATCGCTTCCATTTACTTGTCGAAAGGAAAAACCGTTTTGGCACGTGCGACCATCACCCAAGCCATGCTTTTCGTGACGCTCATATCCGTAACCGTCGGAGGATTCATTCTGGCGTTTCCCGAAGAAACCGCCCGTATGCTTGGCTCGTCGGAGCATTTGCTGCCGCTGGTTGTCGATTATCTGGTCTGGTTTTCCCCGTCTCTGCTGTTCGAGTTGTGGATTGCCGTCGCCTTGTTTGCCATGCGCCTGGACGGCGCTCCGAAACTCGCCATGTGGTGCAGCATCATAGCCGCAGCGGTGAATGTCGTTCTCGACTGGCTGTTCATCTTCCCGCTGGGCTGGGGAGTGATGGGGGCGGCATTTGCTACCTCCCTGAGTTGTTTGGCCGGGGCAGCGGTGGCGATGGGTTACTTGTTGTTCTATGCCCGTGACACTCGTTTGCATTCTCTTCGTCCGGGTAGAAAAAAGATTTTATTCTTCTTCCATGATATAGGAATGCAGTGTAAGATAGGATCATCCGCCTTGTTAGGCGAATTGACAATGGCGATATTGCTGTTCATCGGCAACCAGGTATTCATGCGCCATTTGGGAGATGACGGAGTAGGTGCTTTCGGAGTAAGCTGTTATTATCTCCCGTTCGTCTTCATGATAGGTAACGCCATTGCCCAATCTGCCCAGCCTATTATCAGTTACAATTTCGGCACAGGAAGCACGGAAAGAGTTCGTTCCGCCTTACGCGTTTCCGTGTTTGCGGCATTAGTTTGCGGAGTCATTTCTACTGCCGCCTTTATCCTGTTTCCTGAATTGCTTGTCGGACTATTCTTGCGCATTGACAATACTGCCGCACGCATAGCGATAGAAGGATTCCCTTATTATGGCACGGGGTTCATCTTCTTTATTTTGAACCTCTCCATTATCGGATATTATCAGAGCATGGAACAAGTAAAGCCGGCCATCACATTTGCTGTCTTGCGCGGACTTGTTTTTCTGGTTCCGTGCTTCATGGCATTACCTGCCATAATGGGAGTAAAAGGAATTTGGCTCGCCTTACCGTTGTCTGAAATTCTGACGACTTTAGTGATTGTCGTTACATTTTGGATATATTCCCGGCAACGTGCCATAATTTGCAGGTAATTTTTTCGGATTTAGGTTCCATGTAAAATGCCGCTATCAAAAAAGTTTAAAGATTGGTAGCGGCATTCTGAGCAGTTATCCGGAATAAAAATTCCGCCAAATGCATGATGTATTAATAAACATTAATGGGTCGTAAGCAATAATTCGTTATCAAAACTGTACATTTGCATAGCATATTATATACATATAACAATAAATATATTATAATTTATGGATAAATACATCATTGGCGAGAACGCTGGTAAAGTTTGGCGTTTATTGAATAGTGACCATCTCCGTAAATGGGAATTTTCAGAGATAAAGAAAATTACAGGGATGGATGATGCCGAGTTGGGTAGTGCTATTGGCTGGTTGGCCCGTGAAGATAAGGTACAATTCGAACTTGAACATCATAACAGTAAGGACGAAAAGGCATACTTGTATCTTATGTTGAATGTATATATTTGACTCCTTCCTATAATGCTGAAAAAAGAAAGAAACCATGCTGATGAAAAACATGATTTCTTTCTTTTCGTTTGGTATAGAACACAATGACGGGACACTTCCATCAATGAGAGACCGAGTTGGAGAAGACATTGATGACGACCACTCCGGCAATAATCAGGACCAGCCCGATGATGGCAGCCAGGTCGAGGTGCTGTTTGAAAACGAAAAAGCCGATAAGCGCGATAAGAATGATACCCACTCCCGACCAAATGGCGTAAGCTATGCCTACCGGAATGCTCTTCAGTACGACACTCAAGCAATAGAAAGCCGCCGCGTACCCCAGAACGGTCAATACGGACGGAACGAGTTTGGTAAACTGTTCGCTCTGTTTCAAGAAAGAAGTGGCTACAGTTTCAAAAACGATAGCCAAAAACAAGATAAGGTAAGTTTTCATTTATCTACATTCATCTTTTGATTTATACGAATCATATTCCGACTCCTGACACGAAAGAACCGGCAAGACAATGCCGCCGTTGCCTCATACGTGTTACTGGTCACGCCGGTAGTCGCTCTTGCTAAAACCGCCGAACACCGCTTTCAGAAGTTTACCCACTACCCAGAACACAACGATTATCAATATTACTTCCATACTACGTTTTTATTTAACCTGTATTAATAAATTAAACATCTGCTGTTTGTTACCAAGAGTGCGAATCCCTTTCAATCTTGTTTTCCGACAGTTAAACCGTTTATAAGCGGTAGTTGCCGCCGCCCTTTTCGTTTTACGGGTTATTCTTCCGCCGGACTGTCGTCCTTTTTCTTTTTCCGGGTTCCCAAGGGGCCGCTGAATTTCCCCCTGTTGAGTTTTACCCCATGCCTGTGGAGCACGCTGAATACCGAACTCCGACTGCTGTACCCGCTTACCGCCATGATGTCCTCGAATGAATGGCCGTTGACATACATGTCAACAATAGTATTTTCCTTGTCGGCCTTATCCATAGCCTTCATCGTTTTCTTCGGAATCTTCGCGTTCTGTTGCAGGTTCAAGACACGTGCGGACGAATATCGCAGTATCGCCACCTCTTCGGGAAGCGCCCCGAACATCTCCAGCACATCGGCAACCGTCGTTTCGGGAAACAGTTTACCCCGTGAGTCGATCCGGTCATGGATGGATATGATGCGTACCACCTTGATACGGCACAACTCAATGAAAGCCGACAGTTCGCGCGACCCTCGGAGGGCATTGCTGAATTTGGCCACCACTACCTCGTCACCCCTTTCGAGGCTCGCCACAAGCTGTTTCCATTTAGGCCGTAGCGCCTCGCTTTCGACCGGTTCCTCTATCACTTGTACACAGCCGTACTTCTGCATCCATTCTTTGTCAGCCTCGAACCCGTCGTAACGATCCGCCTTAAATATGTAACCTACTTTTGCCATCTCATTGTACACTTCTATGATAACAAGTACAAATATAACAGTTTTATTTTAAACTAAACCATACTTTGAACGGAAAATCGAATAAAGCACTTAAATCTCCCGTTTTTTTTCACTTGTTTTCATTGAAAATCAAACTATTAAGTGTAATGTTAAAAATAGCTTATAAAACAAATTTCAACACTTGCCATCTTGAAAATAATACTTAGATTTGCGCTGTAAAATTCAAAATTGAACAATGAATAGTAGAAAATCATACTTAAAAATCATACTTCCCATTGCTGGACTTTCTGCCGCTTCGATTGCCGTTTTCACATTCCCGTCATGCGACAGTCCGAACGGCAAATCACTGGCGGAACCCCAAGACACGCCTGCCGGTCTGTACAGAGAGTACCTCTCCGAGATACGCAAGTCCCAAGAACTTTCCTTTGAAGAGCTGACTGTATGTATCGGGGAATGGCAAACCTTGAAAGATTCCGTGGCTGCAGCCATTCGGCAGGACACGGCCCGTCAGGCCCATTCCGGCACACGGGAAGAATGTCGTCTGTTACACGACTCCATTTGCTCGGAACTTTCCCGGTTGGCCCTGTCGAAACCGCGCACCTACAAGGAAGTGTTGAGCTTAAAAGAGCGGTTCTCTCCCTATGCCGGAGACGTGGAACTACACCGTTCCGCCGAGGAGATCCGCCCGTTTTTCGCAGCGCTGGATAAACGGCCTGCCTACCGTGGCAACAAGGAGCAAACGCTGTCGGCATATCGTAAGTTGCTTGCCGGAACCCTGAACAACGGCATACACGACAGTCGTGACCTCAAGAGATTCATCGAGAAAGAAGACGCCGTTTTTCGCGCTTTTCTGTCCGGTCTGCACGATTCCGGCAGTGCAAACATGGCCGACATTACCCGCGACACGGAGAAGTGCTGTTCCGAGGTGTTTCTCGCTGCCGGACGCAAAGAGATTACCTACAAGGAGGCCCTGATATACATGGCCCTGCGTGCCGACCGCCGACTGATACAGAACGTGCGTACCTGTCTCGACGACATACATCGGGGCGAAATCGCGACACCCGAACAGGCGCACGCCTACATCTGGATGATACTCCAGCCCTACGCTTCCTTGGACGGCCTCTGTATGACGCTTCTTTCCCCAGAGGATAAGAAAGCCCTCGACCGGATTGCGACCGAAACACCCGGCGCTTTCGAGACACTGCGTAAAATCCTGTCGTCAGAGAACAACCGGTTGGACGAGCTGCCCGGTATGCTCATGGAGATATTCATCGCCTCTTTGTAAAAGCCTATTCATAAAATAAACGATATATGATTATGTTACGACACTTTCTGGATGACTTCATGTCGTTCGTACCCCTGCAAATGCCGCAGCTTCTCAATGTGGCGACAATGGAGGAGCCGCAGTTTTACGGCGACTACGTTCTGCTCACGTTCCCGTTGCGGGACCCCTATGATTTGGAGGAGGTCATGGACATATTCGAGGACGACATGGAGCTGATCACGCTCTACCACCATGTGCCGGTCGGATTGGAAAAATCCGGTCATAGCACCTGTGCCTACTCCAATCCCGCTTTCGGACAAATGTTCAAGATGAACGCCCGGACAGACGCGGACGGTAAGGTAAACCGCGTCATCGCGACCGTTTACGATTCGTTGGAACTGATGTACGGCGACCTGTCTCTCGACTTGAAACTCCACACCGGAAACGGCAGCTTCAAGTACAAGAAGGAGCTGGAAGACGTGCTGTTGGATTTCATGTAAAACAGTTCCTATGCGAAACACGATATATCGCCAGATGATTTTCTGCATCGACACATACCGCACATGGATAGAGGTGGCCGATGACAACCTCTACAAGGAGCACGTCATTCCGAGGAACAACCGGACCGATTTCCTGGTTTCCCGCACGCTGGTACTGCGTGCTTGCAAACCGCATGGCACATACGACCGGGGCATGACGTGGACGATTCCGGAGCATGATCTGGACGCGGCACTGGCTACATACCGCAAGCAGAACGGCATATTCAAGTCCCGGATGAAGAAAGGCGCATCGTCCCTGACAGCTGAAGACACCGAGAACATTATCCGCTTGGCCACCCACGGGATTGTCCGCTTGGAACTCGTGGTACGGCCCGTTCACATACCTTCAAAACCCTATTACCTGTTATGACTTGGATTATATTACAGTTTGTGTTTCTTGCAATGCCTGTCGTCCTTCCGGCACTGTTGTACAGGAGCAGACGTTACTTCATGGCAAAATTCTACGATAAAATGATATGGAGCGAAAAGGCCCGCAGGTTGTACACCCATGTGCTGCTTATCGTATTGCTCCTCTTCCATTATGTCTATACGAGCGGACACCCCGGCGAGTTCGGTGTTGTGCCATCCACCATTGTGTGTGCCGCATGGGCCTCTTTCCGGCGGGCGGACCGATGGATGCGCTGTTTGCTCGACCGGCCGAAACGTTTCGTCTGGTTTGCGCTCTTGGCATTGGTCATCGGCTTCGTGCCGCATCTGTACACGATGTCCGTAACCATCGCCTTTATTCTTTTGGCTGCCCTGTTCTACCCGTCGGCAAGGGTCATGTCCGAAAGGACAGACATGCGCAAATTCCTCGAATGGCTGGAATATCCCGGAGCATTAGCCGACAGTTATCATAGTATCATCACGCAAGACTGCCATGATAATGCGGATAATGGCAGTCCATACAATCCGCACGATATGAATCATCAAAAACAGAACGAAAATGAGAAATAGAAATGAAGCACCCGCCACCATACTGGCCAACACGGAAGTGTTCGACTATCTGAAAGAAAAAGTCGGCGAGCGGAAAACAAGAACAGAAGCCTACTGCGACCTGTTGGATAAATCGCTGGCAGGTTTCGTCTCCCCGTTTTTAAGGAAACAAGACTACGACCTCGGTCCCTGCCAGTGCCATGTGACCGTTTCCGACCTTGCATCCGAGTGGCATTGGCACCGCGCCACCGTCCGCTCGTTTCTGGACACGCTCGAAGCATTCGGGCAGTTGGAACGTATCCGGCTGGCGAAAAGCGTCATCATTACCATGCACCTGCGAATCGGCACGCCTGACATGCCGGACAGTGGGCAGAAAGAAACGGACTTTGCCACAAGAATACAAGGAATATTGTACGATTGGGTGATTGGCAAAGCAACTTCTTTCGATGTCGGCAAATCATGCGGACAAATCATGCGTCAGACCTTGGCGGAGATAACCGGACAGGACAGCCGGGCCTATCCGGACAACCATTCCGGCACGACATCCGTGCATACCCTCCGATCAGAAGAACAATTGCGTGAGACCGTTTTGGAGTGTATCGCCCATGCCGCCCTATGGCGGGTTCTGCGCAAGTCGAGATTCGACGACGGCTCACCGCTCGTGCAGTTCTTCCGGTCCGATCTCGGTGGGGAATGGGCGGCGTTCATCGAAGCCTCGAAAGAGCTTGCAGAGCTTGTTATCGACGGAAAGCCGGATGGAACGGATTTCGGTATGGACGAAGAGACGGAACGCCTCGAATCGCTTCGTAAACCCTTTCTATCGCTTTTAGCGAAGGCGCAGGAAGAAAGTTGAACAGGGATTCGCAGACAAAGATTGTATAACCACGGGCAATTCTCCCCGGTTCAGGTTCAAATATCCTTCCAGTTATAGCAGGCATCCGGGCTTGCCCGTCTGCCACTGAACAAAGGGAAGGGGGAGCCTAATACCCCGACCGACATTCGTCGGTGGGAAGGGTGTCCGTACAAGCAGCAAGCTGGGGACACGGGGGATTGTCCGAAATAACACGGAAGCAGTATGGCAAATGCAAAACAGGTTCTTGACGTTCAAGTGTCGAAAGGAATCACCGCCGCCCAAGGCAACGAACATCTGCGCAATCGCAGCAAAGAGGCAGAGAAGTACGCCATGAGTAAGGGCAACTACGATCCCACTCGCAAACATCTGAACTTCGAGATTGCGTCCGGAGGCAAGATACGCCCTATTGACACGAGCCGTAATATCCCGGAACGGATGGCGGACATATTGGGCCGTCGCGGAATAAAGGACCCCAACGAGGGACTGATCGAACCGAAATACCGCACGGTGGTAAACATCATCTTTGGAGGTTCGCGGGAGCGGATGCACGAACTCGCATTCGGTACGCAGAAGGTGGATTTTGAAAAAGGTGCGGACAATACCAGCATCAAAAGGAAGAGCGACATCGAACGTTGGGCAAAGGATGTCTATTCATTCGTTTGTGGCAGATACGGAGAGCAGAATGTTGCCGCCTTCATTGTACACCTCGACGAGTTGAATCCGCACGTGCATTGCACGCTTCTGCCAATCAAAGACGGGAAGTTTGCGTACAAGGAGATATTCGCCGGAAAGGACAAGTTCGAATATAGTGCGAGAATGAAACAGCTCCATACGGACTTTTTCGCCGAGGTCAACACGAAATGGGGAATGGCGAGAGGCCGGAGCGTCGCCGAGACCGGCGCACGGCACAGGACGACGGAAGAATACCGCCGTATGCTCTCGGAAGAGTGTACAACTATCGAGGAGAATATTGACCGCCACCAAAAAGTGCTTTCCGATCTTCATTCGGATATACGGCTGGCAGAGCGCAGGGTAAAGGGTCTCACTTCAATGGTGGAAAACCTGCGACGAGAGAAATCCGAAAAGGAGGCCCAACTGGCAGCACTCGAAAATGACATGAACTCCCGAAAAGACGATGCCTTGGCCATATCCGCCGAGAAAGAGAAACTCGAAAAAGAACTGGTCGCTATCCAAGGGAAACTGGCAGACAAACAGGAGAAGTTACAGACTGCCGACCGACAGCTTTCCGACCTCAAAGAGAATATGGATGCCATTCAGGAACGCACGGAACAGCTTAAGGAAGAAGCCTACGAATACACCCGTGATGTACATTCCAAAGTGGACAGCCTGCTCAAGGATGCCATGCTGGAAAACATGGTCGATGAGTGGCGGGAACTGTCGGCACGTATGAAGCCCTCCGAACGGCAACTGTTCGATGGCACCCTCGTGCGCTCCGTGGCAGAACAAGGCACGGAAGTCATGCACTGCGCCACACTGTTGTTCCTCGGCATGGTCGATGATGCCACTACATTTGCCGAAACACGTGGCGGAGGTGGTGGCGGCAGTGACCTCAAATGGGGACGCGATGACGACGAGGACAACCGGGCATGGGCGCTCCGCTGCATGAGAATGGCGAGCCGCATGATGCGTCCGGCCATCGGCAAAAAGCCCAAACGATAAATGGCAAAGATTGCCTGAAAACTGAATAGATTACAATTAAAAAATTGGAATTATGACAAAGAATATCATCTTTATCTTTGCGGCGTTCTGTACGCTGCAAGCCCGTGCGGATGTACAACCCACGGAGAAGGATACTGTACGCTGCATGTTCCGTTACGATGACACTGAACTGCTGCAGCCGTTACAGCCCTCATATCTTGACGGAGTGGTCGTCCCGGCACGGGGAAACGGCAACTGGTTCGTCAGTATCGCCGGAGGCACGACGGCCTTTCTCGGCACCCCGCTTGGCTGCGAAGACCTGTTCGGGAGGTTGAAACCCTCGTATAGCCTTGCCATTGGCAAGTGGTTCACCCCGTGGGTAGGCGCACGCATAAATTATAGCGGCTTGCAGTTCAAGGACGGTACGCTGGCCGTGCAGGAATACCACCACCTCCATGCGGATCTGCTATGGAATGTGCTCGGCGGCAGTTATTCCCGTCAGGAACAGGTACGCTGGCATCTGGCTCCCTTTGCCGGTATCGGGCTGCTGCATCATGCGACCAACGGGCATAACCCGTTTGCAGTCTCTTATGGTATACAGGGGCAGTACCGGATTTCCAAAAGGGTAAGCGCCCTCGTGGAACTCTCCGGCGCAACCACTTTCCAAGATTTCGACGGGTATGGTAAGGAGAACCGTTTTGGTGACCACATGTTATCGCTTACCGCCGGATTTTCTTTTCATATCGGCAGGGTCGGTTGGAAACGCGCCATAGACCCAAGTCCTTATATCCGCCGCGATCAGTGGCTTGTCGAGCGCGTAAATGCTTTGTCGGAAGAGAACCGTCTTTATGCAGGGCAGCATGACAGAGACCGACGGACACTCGCTGAGCTGAAAAAGATTCTGGAAATCGAAGGATTGCTCGACAAGTACAGCCATCTTTTTGATGACGACGATGCATTCGACGGCAACCGTTATCCCAAAAACAATTACAGCGGTCTGAACTCGCTTCAAGCGAGACTTAAGAACCGGAAGTGGGACGGGAAATCTCCCTTGGATGGGAAGGGTACACAATCTGCCGACACAATTCCCCTTTGTGCGGGTCAAGACACACTCTGTATGCAATATTTGGCTCGTATGCAGAACGGAAAAGAGTGTATCGGCTCACCCGTGTATTTCTTCTTCCAACTCAATACGGCGCGTCTCACGGATACCTCCCAGACGCTTAATCTCGACGAGTTGGCAAGAGTAGCGAAGAAGTACGGGTTATCGGTAAGCGTCATTGGTGCAGCTGACAGTATGACCGGAACAGCATCCGTAAACAATGTCTTGAGTGCATCAAGAGCCGATTATATCGCTGAAGAATTAATCAAACGTGGGGTGTCGGGCGACAAGATAACCAAAACTCACCAAGGCGGCATTTCCGATTATGCGCCCAATGAGGCCAACCGCCATACAAAGGTTATGCTGCATCTCAAATAATACTTTTTGTTCATACGATATAAAAACATTTTTTTTCGTTTATGGAGAGCCTGTCTGTGAAGATCGGCTCTCTTTTTAAACGGAAATCTGACTGTTTGATATTTTCTAATCGGTAACGAACATCGTAATTATTTATTATATACTATCTTTGCATTCAGTCTTTTACCGGTATAATTCATGAACATGCAAAACTCTTATCTGACCTCGAAGCCGCACTACGAGATTCTGGACGGACTGCGCGGTGTGGCGGCTGCTATGGTAGTGGCCTTTCATCTGCTGGAAGCGCATTCCGGCGGCAACCATCTGAACCAGATTATCAATCATGGCTATCTGGCAGTCGATTTCTTCTTCATGCTTTCGGGTTTCGTCATCGGCTACGCATACGATGACCGTTGGAACCGGATGAGCACGGGAACCTTCTTCAAGCGTCGTCTTATCCGGCTACAGCCTATGGTGATCATGGGGAGTATCGTGGGAGCCGCGCTCTTTTGGTTTCAGGATGCCCCCTGTTATCCGGCAATGGAGGGCGTGTCCGCCGGTGCGGTGCTGCTGGTCATGCTGCTGGGTTGTACGTTACTGCCTCTGCCGCTGAAGTGGGACGTCCGGGGATGGATGGAAATGCACCCGCTGAACGGGCCGGCATGGTCGCTTTACTACGAATACATCGGCAACATATTGTACGCCTTGTTCATCCGCAAGTTCAGCAAGACGGCATTGACTGTCCTCGTGGCGATAGCGGCGTGCTTCACGGTACACCGCTGCCTTACCGCACCTGCCGGCGACATCGTGGGCGGATGGGCTTTGAACTGGGAACAGCAGTACGTGGGACTGGTCCGGCTGATGTACCCCTTCTTTGGCGGACTGCTCCTGTCCCGGCTTGGCTGGCTGATACGCACCCGCAAGAATGCTTTTGGGTGGTGCAGCCTGATGATAATCGCCGTGCTTTCCGCGCCCCGTATCGGTGGGGAGGACGGGTATTGGATGAACGGGCTTTACGAGGCTTTCTGCATCATCTGCATTTTCCCGGTTATCGTCTCGATGGGAGCGGGAGGCAGGATAACGGGCAAACGCTCCGCTGCCGTATGCAAGTTTCTGGGCGACATATCCTATCCCGTCTATATCACCCACTATCCGCTGGTCTATATTTATACGGCATGGGCGTTCAACCGTCAGGCGACACTTGCCGAAGGCCTTCCTTACATGCTGCTCACGTTCGTCGGGGCGTTCGCGCTTGCCTATGCCTGCCTGAAGTGCTATGATCTCCCGGTGCGCAAATGGCTCACGGAACGTTTCTTGAAGAAGAAATAAAAAGCGGTAAAGAAATCCTATATTTATTATCGTATTTCTGTCGGATGACAGATAAAGTTCCGACGCCGAAGGTGTTTTGCGGACGACACAATCAGATAACGCGAACCCAAATGTCTATTACTGTTTCGCTGATAGAAGAAAAGCCCCTTGATGCCTTTGCCATAGGTTTGAGGGGCTTTTGGGGAGGCTACAAACCTCTTTTTGTTGAATAGGTTCTTTTGATATTGTCACACCTTTTTCTATCCCGACCGACGTATAAAACGTGCGTGTGCATGTCGGTTGTACAGGCCAAAGACATACCGGGAGAATAAAAACAGCACTGCCCGCCTGTAGAGGGGTTTCCTACAGACGGGCAGTGAGTAAGACACGGAATTAAAGTTTGGCGGTTGTCACTGGATAGTTACGCCACTGGGCGGTACGTAGGCTGCACGGATGCGGAGAGGTCTATTGATGCGGGGTGCTTTACCGGTAGTGCCGTTATCATTCGTGTATATATCGTCCCAATCACTTTCTGCATAACCACCGTCTGGCAGGGCCTTGGTGGCACGGGCATAGCTGGTGATCTCTGGATAGATATACGCAGGCCATATTCCTGTTCTATCTTTTGCTGCCGCCGATGACCAGTAGAAATTGTTCTGGAACTCCGTGTATGTATTGTAATAAGAGGTAAGAATACTTTCCAGTTGGGAGATACCGGGCAGGAACCAACCGGAAGAATTGCTCATGCCCTGTACGGCTCCATTGGCATTGCGCTTGTTCTTGTTATAGCAATATTCCGCCGCTGAGCGGGGTTTTTCGTTCAGGTTCATTTCTGATTGTCCAGCTTGGGTAATAATGCGCCGGGTAGCTGCCGCCCCATGTTTGTTTCCTTCCGTCCATTCGTTATTTAGCGGACCTCCGATGTATTCACCATTACAACCCCATTCCAAACCGTCATAGATATAATCCCCTTCAAACTCGTTCAGGGGGTCGTAATGGGATATATATTCCTCATAGGCTTCCACGTAGATAGTGCCTTGAAGTCTGCCTTCATAATACCACTGTACCGGCAACAGACCGTGCTGTACGATTTCAATGGTACGGGTACGTGGCGTCTGCGTGTTGTTGTCGGTGTACGAGATGTTGACGGTGGCGGTGCGGTCTTTCGTGCTTAGGTTTTCGTCCAAGTAGAAATAGATGCGGTCACGGCTCCTGCTGATGGTGTATTCGGTGTTTTGGGCAAGGGTGTTGGTCACCAAGTCCGTGGTGAAGTATTTGCGTTTGCCGTTTCCCGCAGTCCATTTCTGTCCGGTCGCCAAATGGGTATCTGTACTCATGTCGGCAGAGAGTGTTCCATTCTCCATATTTTCGGCTGGCACACGTTCCATGCGTATCCAAGTGTGACTTTCCGGGTCGGCTATGCTGACTTTCATCTTTGGATTCTCATCTTCCTCGAAGAGGTACACGTCCAAAGGTGTGATACAGAAGTGGGCGTCGTGGTCACGCTCGCGCAGCATGGACAGGTAGAACGGGTTGTTCTGCTCGGTGATGTTGACGCGGGCATCGAAGGTGATGTGGTCCGGGTTGTTGCCCACATGGGTCAGTCCGCTGATGACGATGTTGTTGGCGTAGTGCCTGTTGCGTATCACCTTGAAGTCATTCACCGGGTTGCCTCCGAGATAGAAGGTATATTCGGCCTCGATGGTGGTGTTATCCTGATTTGCGGGCAGGGAGGGGTCGCCGTTATAGGTAGTGTAGTAGGCTCTCATCTTGAAATAGGTAGCCTTACTGTTTTCGCCTACAAGTCTCGGCTTCCACCGCTGCTTGTCAACATCGTCCTCTACTCCAGCCGGATACTGATAGTTTTCCGGATCTTCGTCCGGTTCAATCATGTTCTCGAACATGTAGAAGGTCAGGGAGGCGGCCCCGCCGTGGTTGTAAACGACGGCATCGCTCTGTATGTTTTCTACATTGCGGTATGGCTCATCGGTAGTCAGGCTGGTCTGGCCATCGGCAGGCTCGGTCAGGGGTACGGCGGTAGGCATGTTGTACACGCCCCATTCCGCAATGGAAAGGCGGGGCAGTTGTCCGCTCTCGTCCGAGTGGTCGGAATCGATACTGATGTTGATGTCGATGCGGGCCATCAGTGCCTTGAGCTGCATCGTGAGGCTTCCCTTCTCGGTGAGGTTCACGGTCGCGCTCTTGCCCGCCATCGGCATTCCCGTGCTGGGCAGGGTCGTGATGTCATCGCGGGTGTTAGGAGTATAATTGGCAGGATCGTACACGAACGCTTCGAGCAGCTCCTTGGGCTTTTTCCCGTCTTTGCTATATTGGGGGAAATTATCGGGATAACCGTCGCCGTTGGCATCAGTTACCACCTCCGGAGTCACGTTGGCCAAAGCGTAGATGGTAGTTTTTTTTGCGAGTGCCGGATCTTTAAACACGTCCGTAGGAATGCTGACATTGGTCGTATTCGCCGACGGAGCCATATACGGCGAGAATACTTTCGTGTTGCTCGATTCCAGATAGTCGCCGTTTTCGTCGAAGAAGAACAGGTAGAGCTGGTTGATGCGCTTCTCCTTGTCGTCCTTGGCGATGGCCGAGCGGGTGACGACTTGCTGCGGCAGCATGTTCTGGCAGACGGCCTCGATGGTGAATCCGTCGCCGGGCGGAACGGTACCGCCGCCAAAGTCCTCCTCCGTGGTGCAGGCTGCCGGCAAGAGCATGGAGGCCACCGGCAGGAAATAATAAAGTATCTTTTTCATCTTTATGCTGTTTTCGGTTGTTGTTTTATTGGATAGAGACGTCGCTGTCGCCCCCGTCTTCCCAGAACTCGTTATCGGCGGCAATAAAGTTCAGCGCGAAGGTTTCGCCCACGAAGTTGAGCTGCGCCGTATAGCGGACACCCGCACGGGGCTGGAACTGTGTCGGACGTTCGGCTGTAGCGGTCTTATCCGCCCCTTTGTAGGTATATTCGACGGAAACCTCCACGTCCTTGCCGAAATAAGTGCCGTCCGTGGCGTTGCTCAACAGAAGCAGGTGCTTGTCGCCTATCGGGCTGACGGAACTGTTGGGAGCTACTGCAAGCCCTGTCTCGTTGTTATATATCTCGTATGTGCCGGGATAGGTGCCGCTGTAGGTGTAGAATCCCTCTTCGTTGGTATTCTTGCTGAAATCGATGGTAATCGAGCGGGTGAAGTGGCCCGACAAGGTAACACGCTTGACGGTAACAGTTTCCTTCTTTTCATCTCCGTAATTGTAGTTGTTCACGGCGAAGCCCAAGCCCGTCATGATGTGGCTGAAATTGAAGCCCACGTTCCCCGTGGTACGCAGGTGGTTATAGACGACGGAAACCATCGCGTCGGGTGTCTGCATGTCGTTCAACGTGGTAGTCGCTACATCGCCCGTCTCGCCGAACGGCATGGTGAACGTCAGTTTCGGCACGCCCCGTGTGGTGGCGCTGGCGGGACTTTCCACTGTAAAACCGTCCTTCGGGTAATAGGCGAAAAAGGTGTACCGATAGCTGTCGGGGGAGGTCGCCGCCGGATTTTCCGTCGTGTTGTACCATTTTCGCGGGCCGCCACTGTTATTATAGTCATAAGTGCAGGCCGAGCCGTTGTAGGTGACGGCTTGATTGAAGAACACGTCGGGGAAGGCGTTGCCGCTCTTGTTACCCCAGTTCGCGCTGCCCGATGCCCAGTCCTTTTCGGTGTTACTGCCACGCTGATAAGGCACGCAGTAGCCCAGTACGCCGAACGTGCCGCCGGTGGGGAATGCGTCGTGGAACGTGCTCCGGGTGAGTTTCTCCACGGTAATGACCGGGGCGGCAAAGTGGATGGCGTCGGGACTGTCGGCTTCGGGCTGCGCCCATTCCTCCTGCTGGCAGGCGGAGCAGAGAAGCAGGAGAGCCGGAAGTATGTATCGTTGCTTCATTTGGATGTTCATTTTATCGTCAAGTTACAGATAGCTTATAATTGGGTTATTGGGTCACGTCGATGGTTACGTTCCCGCCTATGGCGTCGCTCCATGCGTTGACCGTGGGCGGGTCGAACACGATATAGCCTCCGCCGGTGAGGGTGAACGAGTAACGGTAATGGTTCGCCGCCTCCCACATGCTCACGGTGGTGGCAGGCAAGGTGTAGGAAGCGGTCTTTCCCCTCTCGGCATCGGTATCGTAGGTGACAGTCAGTTTCACCCCGTCCGTGAGCGATTGCGGAATGAGTAGCAGGTCGCCCGACACGTCCGCATTTCCGGCTGGAGTTACGGAAGTCTCTTTCTCCACGCTGACGGTTCCCTCTGCCGTGTTGCTCCACAGGGGTTCCTTGCCGCTGTCGTAATCTCCCTTGACATCCAGCCCCTCAAGGGAGATGGAATGTACCGTGGCGTTGCCACCCTCACTGCGTGCCGCAAAGGTGATGCGTGCCAGCAAATGTTGGAATTTGAGGGCTACCGGACCGGGAGGCTCTGTCTGGCCTGCCATGACGGAGATACCCGTCTTTTTCGCCGTCATCAGGTCGTGTCCTTTCGTGGCGTCGAAGCCCTTGACGGTAAATGTGCCGTCCGTGCAGGTGGCGGAGGACACGGCATCGCCCAGCGTTTCCACAGACGGATAAAGGGCGTAGAAGTCGTAGGTATTACCGGGGAGCCAGTATCTCGTGCCCTCGTAACCCCACATGCCGGAAACGTATGTCACTTTTTCGGCGTTAAACACGCTCGTGGCCGTACCGCCCGTTCCGTCGGTGTAGTTCCCCCATACGCTGAACGAGTTTCCATCGGTCAACATTCCGTCCGCGTCGTCGATGGCGGCCCGTGTCACGGCGGGACCGGCAAAACGGATCGCCCCGCTGTTGCCGCTTGTTTCCATGTCCGGGCCCGTGCTTTCCGTACAGGCTCCCAGCAGGCAGGCGACAGCCGGTATGAACAAGGTTTTGAATAGGTTGTTATTCATAATCATACATTGTTTCTTTATATCCGGTTATTTCTGACGCTACCGGTAGCGTAAATAAGGAGCAACACTCCCGTTAGTGGCTATGAGGGGACATTCAACCCCTCATAGCCTGATGTGATGTCTTTTCGGCTATTGATGCAAGCGATTACTCTCCGGCGTTTTCCGGGGTTACATCACTATTTGATGCGTCAGCCCATTCATCTACATCAATAACTTTGAACTCAATTACCTGCTCCTTCAACTCCGGATCAATCGTGCTACCGTTGATTTCTACTGTATAGTTATATTTGAAACCTTCAGTCCATTGGTTCTGTACTGTGCCGCTAACATCGCCTTTATATGCCAATTTTCCTTTGAACTGATTTTCACTTAATTGTTTATTTGCTGCATCATAGAAAGTTGCGGTAAAGGTTACTTCCAGATTTTCGTTGCTTTGTGGAATGACAAAGCAGGTCGTAGTGTGGGTAGCGTCCTTAAATTCTTCGGCAATATCCCCTAATGCTCCGAAATCATAGTCCTCTGTTGAAACACTTTGAGTAGTCCAATTGATATCTGGTTTCCCGCTTTCGGCATAAGTCGCTGTAACATTAGTTGTTTTTACTGCATTCACCTTGATGTCGGAGATTTTCATGGTGTAGTCATAAGCGTCCGTGTTCTTGAACGTGAACTTCACCTGCGACAACATATGGTAGAAAGATAAGTTTACCGGACCATTATTAGCTTCTTTTGCAGTCACCTCTTGGGGTATAGCCACAATCAAATCTTTCGTATTGTCTACCGAGTAATTTGGGAATGTCAACACTCGAGAGGTTGCATTAAACTCTGCATTCTCAATTTTATTACCACCATTGGAGTAAGCGCCAAAACGGTACTTCTTGCCATTTATCCAATAAGCAGTCTGTGTGGGATTCCAAACCGTCCCCTCCGCTCCTACAGTGCCTCCGTCTACCTGAACATTGGTATATACGGAAGTCCATGAATCATCATAGTTTCCGAATACGAAGAACTTCTGAAGATTCTGCTCCGTTGTTTCAGTCACACTACTTCTCGTTGAATGGTTCACGAAAGTTCCGAACTGGATCGCCCGGCTCTGCGGCATATCCACAACTTCTTCGTTCGTACAGCTTGCCAGTGCTGCTACAGCCACTCCAAGCACAAAAAAACTTTTCTTCATAAGATGTAAAAAATTAAATTAAAAATTTGGTTATTTAGTACCTGTTGTTTTATTCGTTTCAGTCAATGGGCAGCGGTATGTCCACCCATTCTCCCCAGCCGTCCACATCTACGTCAAAGCTGCCTCCGCCTTCCAGCCCCTCGTCGTTGGAAATCGACAGCCCGCTCACGACGATAACGCCACCCCGTGGTTGTCCTTTCACTTGGTCTGTGACATCGAACTCGAAGGTCTTGAACTTGCCGTTCACCATTCTCACCTCCAAGTTCAGGCTGTACCTTCGCCCGTCCGTACCGTTTCGTCCGTAATGTTCACCCGGATAGTCGGGTACGCCGAACGACTGTACCAGCGCTTCCGCTCCGTAATCTTCCAGCGTACAGTCGAACATTACCGTGGCTGCGGTTTCTCCGGTATGCCCATCGTTCAGATAGACCGTTTCGGCCATGCCTGCCAAGGCTCCGCGTGCCAAGGCCACGTATTGTTGTCCGCTTTCGAACTCGTAACGTATCATATAGGTGTAAACCAATGGACGCAAGGTAACCGGCAGCTCCGTCGGGGCAAGTGTTTTTTCTGCCGTGTATTCTTCCATGTATGCCCCGTAAAGCATGTCGGGCTGGTTCACGGTACGTTCCCCCGCGTGCAATTCATGGAAAGAACTCCGGGTCACGCCGCGTGTGGTGGCTGTGGCGGATTCCGAAGCGGCCACGCCATCGAACACGATATATTCCGTATCATTGTTGTAGAACAACAGTTCGTGCGTGCCTTCCGGCATGGCGATCCGTCCTCCTTCATCGGGCAGATTGCTCTCTATACGCTGTCCGTCGCTGGTATAGACTTGGACACGTATTCCGTCGGCCGGAGCAGGACACAAATCTTCATAGTCGTACTTCCAGTCCTCTTCCCACAATTTTTCCCAGTCATAGGCGTAAGTACGTTCCCATTCCTGTTCCCAGTCGGAAGAGAGATTCACCTTCACGGAAAGACCATGCTCGTCGTGGTCGTAACACAGGTCTTTCCGGCAGCTCGTGGAAAGGAATGTCAATCCTGCAAACGTAAGCCCCATGAGGGTATATCGTAGCGTTGCTTTCATCGTGCGCCTCCTTTCTTTTTATCGGTATCCCACAACCGCCACACAAGGGCAAACTTCAGTTTCAACGGACCGAAGTAATTCATTCGGTTTGTCTGCTGGTACACGTAGTGCCCGTCGATGGGAAGATATTCTTCGTACTTGCTGTGCATGTACCCCAGACCGATACCGGCTTCCAGCGAGAGCCGCCGTCCGATGGGGAACATGTAGCCGTAGCTGACACCCACCATTTCGGCCTCGCCCTGATAGCCCTCTTTGCCGTTTTCAAGGTCGTACCACGTGAAGCCGCCGAACACGCCGAGGTAGTGGCCGTGCCACGGGCTGCCTTGCTTCTGTCCGAACCACCAGCGTCCCTCCGGGCTGATTGTAGCTACTTGGTAACATTTGTGCTTGCCGTCATTATTCCACCATGCCATGTCGCCTTCGAGGTTCACCGTCCAACGGTCGGCGATACGGTACTCCACTTCGAGCGAAGGCATCAGTATCGCATCGTAGAGCAGGTTGGTCTTAACGGCCAACCGCTGTACTGTCGGTCTATGCGGTTGCACGGTCGCTTCCTTCCGCACCGTTGCCGGCTCGGAGGCCGGTTCCGCCACGCTATCGGGTTGCAGGGCCGGTTCCGGCTCTTTCACTTTCGTCTCTTTTTGGGAAATGACTTTTACGGGCGGTTCGGGTTTCCGGTAGCAGGCCACCGAGAGGCTGGAGCGCAGTTCGGGAAAGAAATTCTCCAGCATGTAGGTGTACGGCATACCGCCCCGCAGGTCCATGAGCTGTTTCTTGCGTCCGTCCACTACGCGACCTGCCTTGTCGAACACCCATACGGGCGTATGGTCAAGGATATGCAGCACCTCTTCCTTGTATAATATGTCCGAGGCGGCGACCATTTGGCGCAGCATGTCCCACGCAATACCTTCTCCATGTATGCAGATCAAACTGTCGGGGATTCCGGCGTGGCGCACGAGATAGGATTTCAGGGAGTCGGCCCTGCGCTCTGACAGCACCCCGTTGAGACGGTTCACACCTTCGGGCGATGCCCACGAGCGTATCACGACGCTTTCAAGGCGGTCCGCACCGTGTTCTTCACGCAGGGTGCGGATAAAACGCTCCAGTTCCGCGCGGTTGTCCCGGAAGAGCATGTCCACTTCCCTGTGGCCCTGCCGGTAATGGATACGGGCCGAGTCCAACTCTTGCGCATGAACATACCCGCCGCAGAATAAAAGAAATAATAACAGTATTCGTTTCATTGTCATAATTCTGTCTATGCCAATTTATTTATATCAGCTATTTATTCAATCTCTGTACGTTTGTCCGTGCCGTGCTTCTTTCTTTAGAGGTAAAAAAGCACCGAACCAACAAATAATCAGCCGGATAACTGTCAGTTATGCCGATTTATTTGTTGGTTAATCGTTGGTTTAATCGTTCGTTAAAAAGACTATCGGAAAAAAGGTCGTATTATTCGGACACTCCGGGAAAATTTGTCCTACTCAAAGAACTGAAACGCAATTTTTTGCAGATTTTTTTTGTGGATAATTCGTGTTTTTGTAATTTTGTGGCTGAAAACGAACGATTTAACCAACGTAAAATCATACCCTCCGTTTTTGCAACTCCCCTTTCCGTCTTATCTCTTTCTCTTTCATGGCCTTATCTATTTCCTTATAGCGGCTACGGAATTTCATGAATGTATCCCGCGAAATGTCGAAACGCCTGCATATATCGGCAATCGTACAGTTCCGCTTCAACATGCCAACGATGACCTTTCGGTTTTCGATCAGCACGTTCATTTTCGTGTAGCTGCCTTTTTTCCGACCAAGGACGACACCCTCGGCTTTCCGGAGGGCGAGAGCCTCCTTCGTGCGCATCGAAATCAGGTTGCGTTCAATTTCCGCTACCAGACCGAACGCGAAACAAAGTACCTTGCTGTTGATGGAGTTGTCGAACGAATACCCCTCCTTGGTTGTGTAAAGGTTGATTCCCTTCTCCAGACACTTGCCCATGATGGCCATGAGGTCCGTCAGCGTGCGGCTTAGCCGCGAAACTTCCGTGACAATCAGCGTGTCGCCCCGTTTCATGCGCCGTATCAGTCCCCCTAATTTGCGGTCGCACCCCTTCTTCTTGCCGCTGGCGACCTCCGTCACCCACTGGCTGACGGAAAGATTTCTACTGTCGGCGAAACGCCGGATCTCGTCTTGTTGGTTAGCCGGGTTCTGTTTGCCCGTGCTGACCCTTAAATAACCTATTATCATAATCCTTAATTATTTTACGGGAGCGACATTGCCCCCGTCCGGTATAAATAAGGCATGATGGTTCGAAATGAAAGGATTCTGTACATAATTGTATGCGTAACATTTTATTCTTCAACTATTTTAATGTCTTTTCGGAATCTCGTCGGGAAAAACTGGCACGTATGTTTTCTCCGGACAGGCCGTAAGCTCGTGAAAAACATAAACCGTTACGGAGGAAATGCCTCATTCGTGGAACTGCATGAAGTCGGTGCCTATGACAACAGCCATTCTCTGATGCCGGATTTGAAGGGGCAACGAATGGACCGGATGCCCCAAATGGTTGGACGAGCAATGCTGAAATCGAATGATATGCCGAAAAATAAAGAAAAATGCGGTCTTCTCGACAGTAAGCAAGAAGCCGCATTTGTAATAAGTACCCCGATTTCTGTAAGAACGCTTTGTCCGGAAGTTGTCCGTTGAATAGGTTGTGCTTATTTCAATGATTTGCGTAGCAACGGAAGGCGTTTCAGTATATGGCCGATAGAAAGGACAGTTGTAACGATTCCTGCCCAAAAATGACATTGCCCGACCGGGGAACCTGCTCCTTCTATGCCTAACAGGGCAAATCCGGTCAGAACCACGGACAGGAACAGGACCGACAGTACCGCCGTGACCTTGCTTTTCCGGCCTATTCCGTTCTTGGCAGTTCCCTTGTACCAGCCCCAATGCGTCGCTATATGAAATATGGAGGCCATGAGGAACAGCAGGCTCGTCAGGACATGGAAAACTGCCCAATTATGCCATACCTCGTGATTGCCTTCATAGTCGGCCACATGCAATTCGATTCCGGAGTATGCGGACAGGACAAACACGGGAATCAGGCTCCAGTCTATTATAAAAATCTTTTTCATCTGTCTTTCGGTTTTAATAGATGCGGCAAAGTTCGCATCTTCGACTGGAACCGGACGATAACAAATGTAAAGAAATGAACTATCGCCTGTTTCTGATCCTCGACAGGGAAACAGAAGTAATCCCCAAATAGGAGGCAATATAATGCTGGGGAATCCGCTGTATGATAGAGGGGTGTTCTTTCAGCAGTTCTTCATACCGTTGTTGGGGGGTGTTCTTTATGCGGGAAAGGAAGAGCCGCTGATAAACATGGAAGCGTTCGATGATTTTTTCCTCATATATCTGCCGTAGCGCGGGCTTCTGTCCGAGGTTTCTGAAAAAATCTTCCCGCTTCATAACCGACAGTTCTGCCGGCTCTATGCTTTCCAGGGAAAAAAGGCTCGGTGTCCGTTGATACAGGCTGTCGAATGACGCGACGAAATCCCCTTCGAAAAAGAACTGGAAAGTGATGTCCCGTCCTTCGTTGTTGAAAAACAGGCGCAGGCAACCTTTCCGGATCAGGTACATTCTGTCGGCTACCTTGCCTTCTTCCAACAATATCGTTTTAGGAGGAACGGATAATTCGGTTATCTCCGGAAGCGATAGAAAATAGGCGTTTTTATCAGAGTTCATTGTCATTTCATCTTTATTCGTCATGGTTTGATAGTGTATTGTTCATCACGTACTCGGCACAAATTCTGATAGAGACTCATCTACTTTAATAACTTGCGTTCGCTGCCGCCAGTTCCCAATATTCTCATCTGTTGAATGGCTATCTGATTGAGTTTAATCAACCGCTCACCCTGCGGAATACCTTGGTCTATAAATACTGCATTGAGGTTTTCCATATTTGAGAGGCAAATAAGCTCATTGATTGTGGCATAGTCCCGGATATTCCCTTTCAGTTCGGGGTGTTGCTCACGCCACATCTTGGCGGTCATACCGAACATCGCCACATTCAGCATATCGGCTTCATCGGCATAGATAATACTGGCTTGTTTGGCGGTTACCTCTGCCGGGATAAGGTTCTGTTTTATGGCATCGGTATGTATGCGGTAGTTGATTTTCGACAGTTCCCGTTTGGCTGACCAACCGAGTTGCTGTTGTTCCTCGGTCTTTAATCGTTGGAACTCCTTTATAATATACAGTTCAAATTCAACGGAAATCCAGCTTGCAAACTTAAATGCTATATCCTTGTGAGCGTAAGTGCCGCCGTAGCGTCCCGATTTGGAGAGTATGCCTATTGCGTTTGTCGTACTTATCCATTTTGTCGGTGATAAGGTAAAGGCGTTCAGCCCGGCTTCCTTTTTAAACCCCTCGAATTCGAGGGGTTTAAAACTCGGGTTGTACAAACTCTCCCAAATACCCAGATATTCTATTGTATTCCGGTTACGCAGCCAGTTCCCGATAACCGCAGTCGGGTCATCGCTTTTGTATCTTGCTATGTCTGTCAGGCTGATATAATCATTCTCGTTGACTGATATAATTGTGACACTTGTGTCTTTTACTGTAATCTTTGCCATTTTATATTTGATTCTTTGGGTTTTATGTACAAAAGTAATTATAATCTATGAGACTTTCTCCTTTTCAATGAACAATATGACTTTTCCTTTCGGATATAGACAAGGATATAGACAAGGTATTTCGCTACCTCCGGTAATACCTGCTTTTCCCTTATTTCAATCATGTAAAATCACCATAAATAGGTATTGTCCAGTAAATTCAAACCCCGTACTTTTGCAAAAATATAAACGGAAACATCGTTCATTATTTATGCAGGTACTCAAAGAAGACATACGCGGCCGCATATTGGCAGTCGCCGAACAGCGATTCGGGCAGCAGGGGTATTCCAAGACCTCCATGCGCGAGATTGCCGGAGCCGTCGGTGTCGGTGTGGGGAACATATATAATTATTTCCGGAACAAGGACGAATTGTTCTGTGAAGTGGTCCGTCCCGTCCTGCACGCTATGGAAGCCATGTTGCAGGAGCATCACGGCATACGCGGCGAGGACGTGATGACGATGCGTTCCGAAAAATACCTGAAAGCCTGTATCGACGAATACGTTTCGCTCATCGAAACGCATCGCAGCCTGCTGGAGATCCTGTTGTTCCGTGCCCAAGGCTCTTCGCTGGAACATTTTCGCGAAAGCTACACCGACCGTTCGACCGGGCTGGTCAAGGCATGGTTCGCCGCCATGAAGAAGAAGTACCCGAATATAAATACGGCTGTGTCCGATTTTATCATTCACCTGCATACGGTGTGGATGTTCACGCTGTTCGAGGAGCTGTTGATGCACGCGGTGCCCAAACAGGAAATGGAATCCATTCTGCATGACTATATTCTGTTTGAAATTCAAGGTTGGAGGGCCATTATCAAGGTATGACAGATAGAAAAGACACATACGGACAAGCTGCCGTAACGGGGCAGCGGGAAAAGAGGAAATCTTCACAAAGGTTTCCTCTTTTTTTATTCGTGAACAAATCTGAATATCGTTCATTAATAAATATCATAACAAATGAAACAGAGACATAAATTCGAGAGCATTGTCGCCGAGACATTGCTCATTCCGCTCTATTACAGGGCGAAAGAGAGCCGCCGAAAGAACCCGATTCTGAACGACAAGGTTGCGGAGGGGCTGGTGGACAGTCTGGAATACGACTACTCCCGTTTCGACGGGGCGAAGTTGAGCGAGGTCGGCTGCGTCGTGCGCGGGTGGTTTTTCGACCGTGCCGTGCGCCGCTTCATAGGGAAGCACGCCGATGCGGTGGTGGTGAATGTGGGCTGTGGTCTGGACACCCGTTTCCAGCGTATCGGCGACGGGAAGGCCGTATTCTACGACATGGACCTGCCGGAAGTCATCGCGCTGCGCCGCGAGCTGATTCCGGAGCAGCCGGGCAACCCCTACATTGCGGCCTCCCTGCTGGATGCCGGCTGGCTGGACGACCTGCGTCGCCGGCATCCCGATGCGCATTTCATCTTCGTGGTCGAAGGCGTGCTGATGTATTTCTATGAAAAGCAGGTAAAAACATTTCTGCACCATGTGGCCGAGCGTTTCGGGGGCGGCGAACTGTGGTTCGACGTCTGCGGTACGATGATGAGCCGTCACGGAGTGAAACCCGATTCGCTCCGTGAACACGAGGCGCAAATCCGCTCCGGTCTGAGCGACGGGCGTCTGGTAGAACAATGGGAACCCCGCCTACGCCTTTTGGAACAGGCCAATTACATGAAGTTTTTCCGTCCGCGCTGGGGCTTCTTCTTCGGGCAAATATTGGGACGGATGACGCGGCTGTGCTACAAGTTCAGTTCGATGTTGGGATATGAAATCGTATCGAATTCCCGTGACACGGCGGCAATTCTCCATGAAAGATGAAAGAGACGACGATTGAACCTTATCTCCCAATGTTGGAACGGTTCGAAGAATTTTTCAGGGAAGAACTGGCATCCCGTTTGTCGGTCGAATCCGTTGATTCCGTGATGGAAGCGGCTGTCGAGAATTTTCATCGTATCTCCGCAATCATTCCGGATGTCCCGCCGACATCACCATGGGTGAAAAACATTATCGGTATAGCCTATGAGATCGGTCTGTGGCAAGAACTGTCGGCCAGAGGATGGAGTCCGGCAGAACTTTCCATTGTTACGCAGAAAGCATTGAAAAAGCTCACGTTGTCGAGTATCCCTTCTGAAAAAATTTCGGAAATACGCGAAATGTTGTGTTCGCCCGACTATGTGCGTCGCATCGCTTCCGCTTCGCATGTTTCCACAGAGGACGATTGGCTGTTCGATTGCGTGTTGCCGAATGCGGACGATACGTTCGATGTCGGTATGGACATTGCCCGGTGCCCGGTCGCCGAACTCTGTTCCCGTATTGGCGTCGAGTGCTTTTTTCCCTATTTCTGCGTGAATGATTATATCACACACGATGTACTCGGTATCCGGCTGACACGGACCCGCACATTGGCACACGGTGCTTCGTGCTGCGATTTCCGGCTGACAAAAGAGCGGGGAGCGGCTGACGGGGCTGTTGTAATCCGGCCGGAAGATTTACAGGAATTTACCAACAACGGATAGAGAGAATCGGATAAAATTCAATATATGGAAACAAAAGAAAAGAAGAAAGAAGGTCTGTCCCGCCTGTTCGAGATCGCGGGGCAGAAGAAAGGGCTGCTTTTTCTGGCGGGTCTGCTGTCGGCAGGCAGCGCCGTGTGTATGCTCGTACCCTATTGGGCGGTGTACGAGGTGTTGAAAGAGCTGCTGACGCACGGTACAAGCCCGGCTTCGGTGGACGAAGCCGGCATGATTCGTTGGGGCTGGATCGCCTTCTGCGGGCTTATCGGCGGACTGGTGCTGCTGTACGCCGCCCTGATGTCCTCGCACGTGGCTGCATTCCGCATTCTGTACGGATTGCGTGTCCGGCTGTCCGAGCATATCGGCAAGCTGTCGCTGGGTTATCTCAACAACACCTCTACCGGAGCCATCAAGAAGACGATGGAGCAGAACATCGAGAAAATCGAGGGATTCATCGCCCACACGATTCCCGATTTGGTGAACGTAGTGGCGACGGTCGTGGTGATGCTCGTCATCTTTTTCTCGCTGGATACATGGCTGACGGCGGTCTGTCTGGCCGTGGTGCTGTTGAGCTTCGCCCTGCAATTCTCCAATTTCATGGGGAAGAAGGCACGGGAGTTCATGAGTATTTACTATGATGCGCAGGAAAAGATGAGCGCCTCCGCCGTGCAGTACGTCAGGGGAATGCCCGTGGTGAAGATATTCGGACAGAGCGTCCGCTCGTTCCGGCAGTTCAACGCCGAGATACAGGCTTACAAGACGTTCGCCCTGAAATGCTGCGACACCTACCAGAACGGGATGATCGCGTTCACCGTCCTGCTGGGTTCGATGGTGACGTTCATTCTTCCCGTGGGTATCCTGCTGATACAAGGGAATCCGCAGTCGCTCGCATTGGCCGCCGTATGGCTGTTTTTCATCATCATGGGACCGGGTGTGGCTTCGCCCATCTACAAACTGACGTTCCTGGGCGGAAACACCAAGGAGATCGACGAAGGCGTGGCGCGTATCGACCGCATTCTGGAGAAAAAGCCCGTTCCCGAACCGGAACACCCCGAAGTGCCGCAGTCGTATGAGGTGGAGTTCCGCCACGTGTCATTCTCCTACGAAAATACGGAACAGGGCACACGTACCGAGGCGCTGCGCGATGTTTGCTTCACGGCGCCGCAAGGCCGGATTACGGCGCTCGTGGGGCCTTCGGGAAGCGGCAAGTCCACCGTCGCGAACCTGATTCCCCGTTTCTGGGACGTGGAGCAGGGCGAGATTCTCATCGGTGGCGTGAACATCAAGAACATCGCTACGACGCAGTTGATGGATACCGTTTCATTCGTCTTTCAGGATACGTTCCTGTTCTACGACACGCTGTACGAGAACATCGCCGTCGGTTCCCCCGCCGCAACGAAAGAAACGGTCGTGGCGGCGGCCAAAGCCGCCCAGTGCCACGAGTTCATCGAGCGGCTGCCGCAAGGCTACGAGACGAGAATAGGCGACGAGGGCGTGTATCTGTCGGGCGGCGAGGCGCAGCGGGTATGCGTGGCCCGCGCCATTCTGAAGAATGCGCCGATACTGGTACTGGACGAAGCCACGGCCTTCGCCGATCCGGAGAACGAATACAAGATGCAGCAGGCCCTTCAATCCCTGATAAAAGGCAAGACCGTGATTATTATCGCCCACCGGCTGTCGTCCATCGTCTCGGCGGACAACATCGTGGTCTTGCAGCAGGGACGGATCGTACAGCAGGGCCAGCACGACGACTTATCCGTCGCCGAGGGGCTCTACAAGAACATGTGGGATGCCTATACGAGCGCTTATCATTGGAAGTTGAACAAAAATTGAATACGGAGATATGAAAAAGAATAGTTTCTTGAACGATATTTTACAGAATACGAGTTGTCCGCAGGGATTCTGGGGACGGATGATTTTGCGGGGAATGAACTGTTTCCACGCTTCGCTGGCCCATCGCGGCATGAAACAGGTGGACTGGCGGCCGGAATGGAATGTGCTGGACATCGGATGCGGGGGCGGCGCCAACGTGAAGCGTCTGCTGAAGCTGTGTCCGCAGGGAAAAGTTTACGGCATGGACCTGTCGGAGGAGAGCGTCGCCTTCGCCCGCAGGCACAATGCGGGAGAACTGGACCGCCGATGTTTCATACAGCAGGGCGATGTCTGCTCCCTGCCTTACGGGGACGGGGCCTTCGATGCCGTTACGGCCTTCGAGACCGTCTATTTCTGGTCTTCCGTCAGCAAGGCGCTGGCCGAAGTCTTCCGCGTGATCCGGAAAGGGGGCTGCTTTCTCATCAGTCTGGAAGCGAGCGACCCCGAACTCGGAAAGGCGTGGACGGAGCGGATAAAGGGAATGACGGTGTACGGAGCCGAAGAACTGAAACAGTTGCTGTCCCAAGCCGGCTTTTCCGACATCCGGGTAATTCAGAAAAAAGAAGAACTGCATATCGTCGCACATAAATGAAAGGAGTGGAACATGAATGCGATTAAAAACATTACGATAGGCCATACGGAACGTCTTTACAAGCCCGTGGGCTATACCATGCTCGCCAATCTGGTCAACATCATACCTTTCTGCCTCTCCATCGAGGCGGTGCGCATCATCTTCGCCGCGTTCGACGGCAGCGGACGACCGCTCGACACGGCAAGACTGTGGTGCATTTTCGGCATATTGGCTGTCTATATGCTGGTGATGGCTTTGGCCGAACGGGCCTCCTACCGGGCCAATTTCAGAGGAGCCTACGAAATGAGTGCGTCGGGGCGCATTGCACTGGCGGAACATCTGCGGAAACTCTCTCTCGGATTTCTTTCCCGGCGCGACCCCGGCGATCTTTCGTCCATGCTCGTTACCGATTTCACGATGGCCGAGACGGGCATTTCCCACCATTTGCCCCAACTGATGGGAGCCGTCGTCATGCCCGTGCTGGCATTCCTCTCGCTGGTATGGATCGACTGGCGGATGGCCGTTGCCATGTTCGCCGCACTGCCGGTCGCCTTGCTTGTCCTATGGATGAGCACGAGTGTGCAGAAAAAGTTGAGCGGCAGGCAGATACAAGCCAAAATCAATGCCGGGAACCGCTTGGAGGAATACTTGCAGGGCATTCGCGTGATGAAAGCCTACAACCTGCTGGGCGACCGCTTTGTCCGCCTGCGCGATGCTTTTGCGGAACTGCGCCGTGCCTGTATCCGTCAGGAAGCCATGCTGGGGCCTTTCGTGCTGCTGAGCATTACATTGGTGCGGGCCGGACTGACCCTGATGGTGCTGTGCGGAACCTACCTGCTGTTGGGAGGCGAACTCTCGCTGCTCGTCTTCGTGCTGTTCCTCGTGGTCGGCTCGCGCGTGTTCGACCCGCTGACTTCGGCGCTGACCAACTTTGCGGAGTTCCGCTACTTCTCCATTGCCGGAGGGCGTATTCTCACGCTGATGAACGAGCCGGAGATGGAAGGCGAACGGCAGGCGCCGGCCACCGGCGACATCCGGTTCGAGCATGTGTCGTTCGCCTATCAGGACAAGAAGGTGCTTCAGGACGTTTCCATCGCGTTTCCGAGAAACACGCTGACGGCTCTCGTCGGTCCTTCGGGGAGCGGGAAAAGTACGGTGATGAAACTTTGCGCCCGATTCTACGACCCGCAGCAGGGGCGTGTCCTTTTCGATGGCGTTCCGATGAAAGATATAGAACCTGAAAGTCTGATGAGCCGCATCTCGATGGTGTTCCAGGACGTCTATCTGTTTCAGGACACGATACGCGACAATATCCGTTTCGGAAAGCCCGGTGCGACGGACGAGGAGATCATCGCGGCAGCCGAGAAAGCCTGCTGCCACGATTTCATCATGCGCCTGCCGCAGGGATACGACACGATGGTGGGTGAGGGCGGTTGCACGCTGTCCGGCGGCGAGAAACAGCGCATATCCATCGCCCGCGCCATCTTGAAGGATGCGCCGATTATCCTGCTGGACGAGGCGACCGCATCGCTCGACCCGGAAAACGAGGTGGAGGTGCAGAAAGCCATCGACACGCTTATCAAGGGACGCACCGTCATCGTCATCGCCCACAAGCTTAAGACGATCATGAATGCGGACCGGATCGTCGTTCTGGAAGACGGACGGGTAAAAGAACAAGGCACGCACGACGAACTGATGCGGCACGAGGGGCTTTATGCCCGTCTGTGGACGATTCAAGAGAAGTCCGCAGGCTGGACCGTATAGAATAACGGGAAGCCCGGATAATAGGACTTTCACGAAAAGCCGGAAAGAAGGCAAGCCCCTCTTTTCGGCTTTTCCTTATTTTATCGGCATTGTCGTAAATCAGTACGACGGCATAGTTACTGTTTCTGACTGCTGAACGATGCTGCGTTATTCATTGTTCGCTGGACCTTTCGGTTATGGCAGAGACAAGACGGCTACCCGGCCTCGTGTCCGGAAACACCTTATTATAATTATACCGAAAAATTTCCTTTTCAAGTCCATATTCTATACCCGTTATATCCCGTTCACCTCTCCTTTTTATTTATTCTCGTTCTTATCGCTCCCTGCCGCACTCCCTTGTCGGTGTGATTTTCCCATGCGAAGGTACAGCGTCATTCGGTCGTCAAGTACCGCTCCGCTAACCGGCTCGCGGATTTGCCCGGCAGCCTTCCCAAATCGAAGATGACCTTTCGGTCCCCGCCGTGCTGCGCTGTCGGGTTGGGTATTCCGTTCAATCCCCGGCGGTTTCCTTGCCTTTTCCTCATTTTCCCGCTGTCTGGCCTGCATGTAAAATCTATCCCGATAAGGAAGCCGGAACAGCTTCCGAAAAAAGGGAAGAAAAAGTTTAACGAATAAAAATTAACGATTATGCCAAACTGGTGTTCAACAGCGTATGTGATAGAGGGCGACGCGCAGGAAATCAAAAGCCTCTATGAGTTGATGAAAGATTTGCAGGACAGAAAAACGCCTGCCGTGAAAAACGGCTTCGGGACATCATGGCTGGGGTGTCTTGTGGATGCCTTGGGCAAGGACTGGGACAAGGTGAGTTGTCGGGGAGATTGGGCAAACCTCGAAATGGTGGGCGAAACCCTCCGCTTTACGACGGAGACGGCATGGGGGCCATGCAACGAGACATTCGACCTCGTGTGCGAGAAATTCCCATCGCTCCGTTATTATTACCAGACCGAAGAGCCGGGAATGGGCTTCTACGAGACCAACGACAGCGAAGGCAAGTATTTTACCGACAAATACATAGTCGATTTATGTACTGCCAAAGGCAAATACTTCTGCGAATATTTTGCCGACAGGGAGAGCCTGTTTGCGTGGCTTGGCGAGGTCGCAGGAAAAACCGTCCGCTCGGAACAGGATGCCAAGGCTCTGTTTGAAGAATGGGCGCAGGAAAACCCCGATTCTTGCTGCAGTATCAATGAATATGTGGTCGTGGATTAAATCGGACAGACAGCCATGAGAACCTATCATTGGAAAGAGTACGGCTTTATCGGGACTGTACCCGACTTCGCCCGGCATTTCGGGATATGCAAAAGCCCGACTTTCGTCAATGCGGTGCGGAGAGTGTCCCGACACGTTTATAACTGCATGAACGCACGGGAACAGGCGGAATATGAAGAGAAGCGGGAGCGGGTGAAACCCGCTTACCGCCTCTATCTGGACGAGGAACGCACACGTTTCATCGAAATGACGAAAGAGGAGTACGAAGCTGTCGGCCTGCCCGTGGTGCAGGAAGAGGTCGGCATGTTCAAACTGTCTTACAGGAACAGAAGCCTGCCCGCATCGTTTGTCGGAAACGGTCGGGACGAAAGCCCCGTGGCTTCGGCCATGAAAAAATATCGGGCAGAAGCCATGCGTTTCGCCGGACAGGTCATGCTGGCTACGGGTTATTTCAATACCCGTCTGCCGACCGAACAGCCCAAAACCGAGATAAACTATACGGAATTGCGATTGTCGTACAGCAACGGTATCGTGTTCTATTTTGTCGCTGACCGTAGCCGTGACGGAGTATGCGGCTGTTACCTGCAACGGATAACGCTCGACGGCAAGCAGATATATAACGGCTGTTTTAGCCGATATTCCAGCGTCGATGACGTTTTGCAAAAGACACAATCGAACGGAGAATGCCAAAATGCCCATTACCATTTTATAGAGTAGACGATAAGCCCTCTCGGACAGTAAAAGTTCGAGAGGACTTTCTCTGTACGCCGTTTCCACGGAACGACCTCCTTTTTTAGCCAATGTTCCGGCTTTTTTATACAGTCCGGCTTCTTCCCCTTTTACTCCACTATCGTATCTCCTTCTTTCCCTTATCTCGTTTCCGCCACTTTCTCGCCGGTTGGATTTTCCCATGCAAAGGTACAGCGGTCGTCCGGTGTCAAGTACCGCCATGCTAACCGCTCGTGGATTTGCCCGGCAGCCTTCCCAAATCGAAGATGTCCTTTCAGTTCCCTCCTTGCTGCGCCTGTCGGGTTGGGTATTCCGTGAAATCCCCGGCTGTTTGCTTGCCTTCCCGTCCTTTCCCCGCTGTCTGATCTGCATGTAAAATCTCTCCCGGCAAGGAAAGCTGAAAAGCTTCCGAGAGGAGGGAAATAAATAACTCGGAGTTTAATTTAACTTTTATGTATTATGCACGCAAATGGTAATCAAATTATGGAAGGGAAAGTTCTGGACGAACAGGTTAAGATAAGAATTTTTGAGGCATTCCGGCAGTCATGTTTTTTGTTTGATGAAACAAGCGGTCAATGCGCCTATATGGGGTCGGTTCGTAAATGCGATGGGAAGTGTCGCCTAATGCTACGCTTTAAGCAGAATCTGGATAAATTGTTTTGTTGAAAAGGAATTGCAGCCATTGGCTGAACCTTATCGACAAGTTCAATATAGCGGATAGAAAGATATATTAATTTTTAATCTTGACAAGATATGAGTATAATATGTACACGATGTGGCGGTACGCAGGTAGTATGCGAAGCCACAGTAAACCCCAACACCAAAGTGATAACGGAAATTTCCGACGATTCTTTGCAATTCGGCCGGTGCGAAACCTGTAAGGCACGAAGCGTCCTGACGGATGTAGAGAAGACAAAGGCCGCCATCAAGAGCGGATTTGCCGGATTTGTCGAGGCGAACGGCAGGAAGCCCCATTATGCAAGTTGTCGGATAGTATGGAAGTACACCAACGATTCCGAAGACGTAAAAATCCGGCTGCTGGAAAGCGGTGAAAGTATTGGAAACGACATGTTCTTCTCCTGCAACAGCCTCCATGCCCTCGAATCTCTGGCGGAGTTCGGAAAAGAACCGTTCATCGTAACGGAATGTTACGGGTTCAAGACCTTAACAGAAGAGGAAATCTCCGATGAAAAAGCGTATGAATACGAGTTCGGAGACGAGAAAATCGTTGTTACAGGTAAAGAAGTACGTGCATTTTACTCGGAAGTATACAGGCTGACGGCACAGGACATCGAACAGTTTGCAGCCTATAATACGGCAAAACGCATGTATTACCGGAAAAATGATTGCCAGCTTACCCCGGAGCTTGTCCGACGGTTGCTCGATGAAGAACATTTGATGAAAGCAGGTGAATCCGACAGTTTCACGATTCAGTTGTTCTTCCTGTGGCATGTGCGGATTCGGAAAGAACCTGAAAATTTTGCACCGTTCAAATACGCTTTGGAAGCCTGTTGCTTGGATAACGTACAGACTTTCAGCCGCCGATACATCACGCTCGAAAAAGCATTGCTTCATTGCCTGAACGGTTTCAATGAAAACGCTAATATTCAAAACCGCTACCAATCCCTGCAAGACTATCTTCTGGGACAGGCGCACGGCAAACGCTGATAAATAGCCTCATGCGGCACAAGCCTCCGAACCTGCAAAGCCGGTTTCGGGGGCTTTATTCCGCAAGGTCGTCTCTCCAGTTATATGCCATACCCGGCATGTCACAAGAAATTCCTTTTTAAGCGGACGTCCACCTGTTATAACCCTTATACCCCATTTCCATTCCTTTCTACCTCCCGATAGCGTTTCCCGTTTTTGCTCCTGACGTTACCCGACAAATCAAGGCAAGACACACGACACCCTATGCAGCTGCAAAGGAACGTCGGAGGAGTTAAACTCTTTTATATCACATTCCTGTGAATCTTAATAAAAAAAGTCGTTCATGGCACCTTGTGGAATTGATTTTTATATATTTGCTTCTGAAAAAAACATACTGGAAACAGTGCCGGATAGTATGTGAAGAACAGAAACTTTTGGGAAAATAATATGTAAATACAAAATTATAAAAACAAAAAAATGATTAGAGTTGCCACGATAAAGGATGCTTCAAGACTTGCGGAAATACAGATTTTCTCTAAAAGAAAAGCCTTTCGCCCTATTTTTCAAAACGATGATGTTTCCTTTAATGAAATGTCGGTATTGCGTCTTGCATTATATTATCAGGATGTTATAGGAGCTTTGGACGATATATATGTTTTTGATGACGGGATTGTAAAGGGGATGATGAAACTGGATTGTAAAAACAGTATATGGGAATTGAAAGAGTTGTATGTAGATCCGTTCTTTCAAGGAGAAGGTGTTGGGACAAAACTTATGCGCCATTTCCTTACAACAGCAAAAAGTCACGATGTAAAAGAGGTTTACCTGTGGGTGTTGGAAGAAAATTTTGCAGCAAGAAAATTTTATGAGAGCCACGGGTATGTCTATACAGGAAATAAAAAAGAGTTTTCCGATTCAGGAAAATATCTGTTGAATTATGCATTACGATTAAAAGCCACCTTATAATCCGGCTCGCGTTCCGAAAATTCCGCTTTGCCGGGCACGTGAAGTCCCTTGGACGGTCAAAAGGTTCAGGGGGCTTTTTTTGTCAATCGCCCTCACAGGCAGATTTTCTTTTTTAGCCGTTATTCCCACTTCTATATACAATCGGGCTTCTTCCTCTTTTATTCCGGTTATCCCATTCTTTCCCTGATCTCGCCCCCGTTGCCTCCTCGCCGGTTGGATTTTCTCATGCAAAGGTACAGCGGTCGTCCGGCGTCAAGCACCACTATGCTAACGGCTCGCGGATTTGCCCGGCAGCCTTCCGCAAATCGAAGATGGCCTTTCAGCCCCCGCCTCGTACCTCGACGGGTTGGGTATTCCGTGAAATTCTCCGGCCGTTTGCTTGCCTTTCCGTCCTTTCCCCGCTGTCTGGCTTGCATGTAAAATCTCTCCCGCCAAGGAAGCCGAAAGGCTCCGAAAGCAGGGAGAAGAAAAAAGCAAGTTCAACAAATTAAAAATTTAAAGTTATGCACAGCAAGATTTTTCAAATTACCGAAACACGGGTGAGCAAGGACAACTACCTGAACGAGGACACCCTCACGCAGGGCGACGATAGTTTCTTCGACTATTGTGCGGAGATTGACGATGAGGAACGCCAGTTCCATATCGACAACTTGGTAAACAACATTCTGCCCAAAGGCATGTTCGAGCTTGTTTCCGACGATACCATACGCTACAAAGGCGGTGCGGAACGATGGAGAGAAGATTTCATCGCAGACATTCGAAGCAGGGCGGAAGCCCTTACCCCCGAAAGCGTGCAGGACTGGATTGGCCCGGTCTATCAACTCGAAAAGTTCCTGAAAAACCCGCTCGATACCGCTTACTGGTTCTACATGGACGAGGAGGGGCTGCAATCCAACGCCGAGCAATCCTACGAGTTCCTGCGGCAGGCATGTGAATTTAAACCCGGTACGCTGCTTTACATCGGCGGTGTCATCGACTATCATTTTTAACCTCAAAACGCTGAACGATGAAAGGTACGGAACATTTCAAACGGACTATCAAGGAATACTTGGACGGCAAGGCACGGACGGACGAACTTTTCGCCGTCTCCTATGCCAAAGAAAACAAAAACTTGGACGATTGTATCACATTCATTCTCAATCAAGTCAAGGCAAGCGGCTGTTGCGGAATGACCGACGACGAGGTGTGGTCGCTCGCCATTCATTACTATGATGAGGACAACATCGACGTGGGCAAACCTATCAGTTGTGGCGTCGTGGTCAATCACAAGGTGGAGCTGACCGAAGAAGAAAAGGCGCAAGCCCGAAAAGACGCGCTGAAAGCCTATCAGGAGGAAGAAATGCGCAAGATACAGCAACGCCACAGCAGGCCGAAGCCGACCGCCAAAGCTGTACAGAATACCCAAACGGAACTCTCACTCTTCGATTTCTGACCATGAAAGCACGGACAAAATTTCAGCATCAGGTAGTAGCCGCCAACGGGCGGTTGCTGCCTATCACGGAGAAACAGGCAGAATGGGCGTTCCGGCATACCGTCGGACATTACGCTTTTCGTACACCGAGCGGACAAACGACCTGCCTCGATTGCGGTCATAGGTGGAACGAGACAAAGGCGAAGCGTTGCCATTGCCCGAACTGCCACGCCAAACTGACGCTCAAAGACACGCTTTGCCGCAAGACAGATGAGAAAAGCTATTTTTCTGTCATCACCACGCAGGACGGATTTCAGGTGCAGCGGATTTTCAGAATGAATGTCTGTTACCGCAAAGGCAAGAACGCATGGACAGACGTGTGCGAAGTGGCGAGATACTGGTTGGACGAGAACGGGAAAACCGCTTTGACAGCCTTGCAACGGACAATGGGGTGTTATTTGGACAGCTTTCTGTACGGGTCGGGATTGGAACTGCGGAACGACAATTACGTGTACCAACGCATAGCCGACTGTTATGTCTGTCCGGGCTACACGGTTATCCCGAAGTTACGGCGCAACGGGCTGAAAGGGTCGTTTGCCGACATCGCCCCGCAAAAGCTGATGAAAGCCCTGCTATCGGACAGCCGAGTGGAGACAATACTTAAAAGTGGACGCAAACGAGACCTCAAGCACTTCATCGACCACCCGCAGGATTTGGATTTCTGTTGGCCGTCCTACAAAATCGTGTTACGCCAGAAGTATCGGATAACGGACATTGGAATATGGGTGGATTATCTCCGTATGCTCGACAGATGCGGCAAGGACTTGCACAACGCCCACTATGTTTGCCCCGCCGATTTGAAAGCCGAGCATGACAAGTATCAGAACAAGGTGCGTATTCTCCAAGAGCAGGAAAAACGCAAGGAGCAGATGAAACGGGCGAGGGAAAACGAGGCACGTTTTAGGGAGTTGAAAGGCAAGTTCTTCGGTCTGGAGTTCACGGACGGAACGATAGTCGTCCGTGTACTGGATAGCGTGGAAGCCTACTACGACGAGGGTAATGCGTTGCACCACTGCGTGGGACAGTGCGAATATTACCTCAAACCGGATACGCTGGTATTCTCCGCACGGATAGAGGACAAGAGGGTCGAGACCGTAGAATTGAGCCTCGAAACATTCAAGGTGCTGCAGTCGAGAGGACTGTGTAATAAAAATACGAAATATCACAAGCGGATTATGAACCTCGTGCATAAGAACATCGCCCTTATCCGAAAGCGCATGGCCGCCTGATACCGGCTGCGGAAGTTATATCGGGCAACCACCTGCCAATCGGGACAGGTGGTTGTTCATATTCCCGATAAAGGCCATGTCGAACATTCTGTTATACAGACAATTCTTTTTCCATTCCCTTACATTTTGTCCGATGGACAATCGTTCGACGTTTTTTTTGCCCTTTATACCCCAGACACATACTGCCGTCGTTTCCTGTTGTAACGGCCGGAGATCTTTGCCTCCATTCCCTTTGTATGCTTGGGCGTATCATTTCATGGAATCTCCACTATCGCCACGGCCTGTTTTTACGCAGCAAAGGTACGGCGAACGAACAGCGTGTCAAGTACCGCTTCGCTACTCCGGATAAAATTTGACGCAAACTTTCCGCAATCGCAGATTGCGGCATTTCATAAAATTTTAACCTCCGTTCCTTGCCTGCTGTTCTTGCTTTCGCCGTTGGGAATTGCACGTAAAAATCAACCCTTTGGGCGAAGTCGGAAGGCTTCAAGAAAAGGGAAATAAAAAAACAGAACAATGACAGCAATAGAACAGATTATCGCCATAGCTGAACAATTAGGCTGGCAAGTTAAAACCGATACCGACAAACCGAACCTCGTGGTGTTCGATTTTCAGCAATACACACCTCACGGGCAGGATTTCAGTTTCTCGGTTGAGATGAAAGGCAATGACACCGACAGCTTGTTACAGGAAGTTGAAACATATTACGAAGACTTCGACCCCGACTATGAAGCCTACCTGTGGATTGGTACGGACGGGCATGGCAAGAACGGCGCACCTTACCGAATCAAAGACATCGTGAGCGATATGGAGCAGGCGGAAGCCATGATAGAAAAACTTTATGAAACATTAAAAACAACCATGCAATGAGAACGAAAACCCTCTACACACGAGACGCCGAAAAGGCAGGAATAAGCCGTTTCCCAAACTTTCACCGCACGGGGAACATAACCGGCATGAAGCAGCTTTACTACGGAAAAAACGCCCTATTGGTACGTTGCGGGAGTCAGATTTACAACGTATCGAGCGAACCCGAAATTTACTACAACATGGCTCATTAAATGGTATTCATTATGAAAAGAGCAAGTTACAAGAAAGATTTTCAGAGTTGGAAAGGCATAATGGCTCTAAAACTGCTCTGCTGCAATATAGTTGCAGGCCGTTTTGATTGGAAGAAATACTGTACGCCACAGTCTTATTGCGGTCAGGAAATTTGCGTTGTACCGCTGCATTGCTCCTACGGACAGATAGGCTATACCGTGCACTTCCCTTATTCCGATATACCGGAAGTGGAATACGATTGGGAAATGAACAAATTAACTATCGACAAAGAGAATTGGGAAAGCTATTTAACGTGAGTATAATTCAAAATATAGCCAGTTGCCCGTCTTTGAAAAACATACATCAATGGCGGGCTTCTTTCAAAAACAGTATGCTGTTATGGTAGAAAGGGAGTTGGAAATAAAGTTATATTAAAGGAAGTGGGGCATGGAATATTCAATATCTTTATCTTCAACCATATATTTTTCCTGAAATTGAGCAATTTCTTTGCAAAAATCATCTGTCATACAATAAATCTCCGTAATTTTGGTCTCTGAAAACATCATGGTAATTGCTTAAATGTTAATTGAATACTATAAATTCAATACTTTTATTGCTATGTGCCTAATTTATTTACAGAATTAGAATTGAAAGAATATGACACAGACTTTTTATACCCAATGGCAATCTTCTGTCCTTGCAGACGCAGAAACTTATGTTTCAAAGGAATACAGTAATTTCCAAACGGCATTGCTACGTGAAATATCCAAATATGCAGAAGCCGTGGATGCGGCGGTCGTATCCGAGAATAAGGGGCATTATTATACAAGTTGCTTTATTGAACGTAATGGTAAGTTTGTATATATAAACCATTCTGCGGATGTGCGGATGGATGATGGGATAAAGATAGAACTCGGTTCGTTCATGATACGGACTGCCCGGCACGCAAAGGATTATACCGGCGGAAACAATCAATATTGCGATATGCTGCAGTTACAGTCAATGATTGACAAACTGCTGTCGTAATGATAACATATAGTCTGTAGCGGAATGAAAACCGGTAGGGACTATAAGGATGTGGAGCGCCTTCAGTATGAAATCGCTCCACATTCTTCATATTACGCTGCCGTTACCGACGCAGACCGCCGCCATATTCCGCCTCTTGTAGCTCCTCCCTGTATTCTTCAAGCTCGTTCAGCTTCTCGTTCACGGCTTGCAGGTTGGCCTCCAGCGTCATGTTGTGGTCATAAGGGTAATGATGTTGTACGGCCATCCCTGCATTGGTGGCCGTACCCACGTCCAGCGTATCCTTGTCCCTGTTGTACCTTGCATACAGAATATCTCCGTTTGGCATTTCGAATACCGGCATTCTCTGATGTGTCAGTTCAGCAAACTGTTCCGCCGCCATATCTTTGGCCACCTCTTTCACATCATCGCTGGCACGGTCTGTGCCGTAACGTGTGATATGGTCCCGCACCTCCTGTTCCGTGTATTTCAGCATGATGTCGTATGTGCCTCCGACACTTCCGTTGTACACCACGGCAAAGTCCTTATCTTCAATCAGCAGGTCATCGCCCCGGTTCTGGAGGGGAGAAGCGTATGTATGCTGCTCGTCCATGCCGTTGCCGTCGTAATACTCCTTGGCGAGCGCAAGCAGACCCTTGTAGTCGCCTTTGTCCTTCAATTCGTCCAGTTGCTTCGTGTCGTCAGCGGTTTGGAGATAGGCCACCGAAGCATAAAAAATACGTTCCTTGGCAGAGCGTTTGTCCTCTTGCTCTTCGGTAACATTTTGTTCCAACTCCTGCGCAATCTTATCCACCTTTTGAGTAACGATTGACGAAGCTCTTTTCACGTCCAGAAGCGTTGTCTTGATAAACTGTGGGGATTCTTTCAACTCATCGAGCCACCCTTTGAGGTATGCGCAACTGTCTTCCTTTATATGCTTGGTCATGCCGTAGCGTTGTGCGACCAACGCGCTGCCCAGTTCGGCCACCAGTTCCTCGCGGGCATACTCTTTCGAACCGAAAGAGGTAGGTTGGAGTCGGTCAAGCACACCTTCGGCACCCGTGGAATGGACCATCTCATGGAACAGCGTTCCGTAGAAAGATTCCCCGTCTCTGAACTGCTCCTTTTCGGGTACGACAATCTCGTTCTTTGTGATTGAGTAGTATGCTTCGTTTTGGTGCGTCGGTTTGATGGGACAAATCCAAAGGTTGTCCTTTATCATCGCATCGACAGGCCCAAAACTGAAATGTTCGCCGTTTTCGACCCTTTTCCCGTTCTCTCTTTCCAACTGCTCCCATAACTCCGGTCGAGCCTCCTGCAGGTTGGTCTGGGCGACATTGAACACCCGGAACACCTGCATTTTCGGATAGACATTGTATTGCGCCTTCTCTTCGTCGGAGAGTTTCTTGTAGTCGTCGTACTTGATTTTCTCCTTTGTTTCCTTATGTATGCAGGTGAATGTGGTCAGCATGACGGGAAACGATTTCTCGCCGCGCAGTACAGATACACGGGGTAATTCCTGCCCGTCCTTGCCGGGCTTGTTGAGCCGCTGCACGCAGTCAAAGGTGCAGAAGCGCGGAATCTTGTACCCCTCATTCTCACAATGCAACAGTAACATAAGGGCGTTCATACCGTTGTACTCCCGCCCGGAAAGGTTACGCGGCCATTGCAGTGCCCCCTCGGTAAACCACGGCTTATGCCAGTCCTTGTGGATGCTTTCGATTTTCTCGATCATCATCTCGGCAAAGAGGTCCAGCGCCTTGTCCTCGCTGCTCGGCCCCTCCGTATTTCGCTTTCTATAACCGGCCATGACTGCTACTGATTGAAGTTATCCGATTCGGGAATATATTGCGCCAGTTCTTCCACCCGGCAGGAGATGTCCGGCTTCCCGTTATGTACCGAGACCGTCATTTCGCCCTTGGCTTCTACCTTGACGCCCGGTTGCAGCCACTCTTCACGTTGCCTGTCGAAGCAGAAGAAACGCACCCACTGGTACTCGAAATTCTCATCGACCTTTTCGGTGCTGAATGCAGAGAACATCGTGTAGGACTTATCCTTTTTGTCCTTCCGTTCCTCGATGTTCTTGCCCACCTTGCCCCGGAACGACAGTTCGCCCTTGATGGAATCCGCGATGTCCGCCGCCGGGCCGATACGGTCGGCAAAGAGGTTGAAATAGAGCTTTTCGCCCCGGCGTTTCAGGAACAGCGTCCCCGCAACCTCGACACGCAATCCGTTTCGATAGCCGGATACCTTCTTCTGACCGCCCTCCTTGCTGACACTGATCTCGACCGTTTCGTTCCGACCGTCCTTGCCTTGGAGCACGACGCGGAGCGGAAAGGTCAGGAATGTTTTCTCTTCTTTGGTCGTGCGCATCGAAGCGTCGCGGCCGATGGTGCCGCACGCCGTAATATTGCATTTAATCATTTTATTTTGTCTTTTAGTGATACATAGTCCACCGGACAAAGCGGGGTGTCTTGAAGTTGAACAGGTTGAAAGCGTTTCCTAATCGGGAGCACGTATTCTCATGTAGACAATCCAGCCGGCAATACCCAGTTGGACGCCCACGATAACGAGTGTTGCTACCCAACCGAATAGCCGGGAACAGAACAGGATATGCAGGGCGCAGACGGACACCCCGGACAAGTACCCGCAAAGTCGTATCATCACGCGTTTTATCATGACTTTTTGGGATTATCTTTTCAGGTTTTCCGATTGTGCCCGTTGTTCGGACATTCCCCGTTCAAAGTTCTGCGACGCCGCCTCCGAGAGGATGACCGTGTTCAGCACGCCGGTCACACGCAGCCGTTTGGCTTCCTCCGAAAGAGAACTGTCGTTCAGCGTCACCGACAGGCGGCTTAACTCGGCAGAGGCCAGTTCCCGTGATACCTGAACGCTGCCGTTGTCCGCCTGCAGGACAGCTCGCCCGTTTTCCCCGACTGTGAGGTCACAGTTTTTCATGCCCGGCAGCAACGCTTTGAGGTCGATACGCCGGCTGTCCATCGCCTCGGAAATGGCTGCCTTTTGTTCCTCCTTGTTCTTGCTGTCGATTTGCGTCGCCAGTAACATCAGGGAGGTAAAGGCGGTCATGGCCATTTCCACGACAGGATCACTGCACCCCGACAATCCCACGCCGCTATCCTCCGAGGAGAGCAGTTTTTTCATCCACGCATCGGGCGAAAGGCTTTTGCCGGTGGCATTCTCTTCTGTTCCCTTATATCGGGCGAGCAGGTCGTTGCCGTTATGTAGTACCTGCTGTTTGATGTGGCCCTTTTGTGCGATTTCAGCCAGATACGCTGCCGGATCGACGTCCCGCTGCGTGCCGTCCGCATAAATCTGCCGGACACCGAAGTGCAGGTGCTTCCCGGTCGTCCGTGTCCCCGTGTTACCGGAACGGCCGAGCTTCTGGCCTGCCTGTACCGTATCGCCTGCCTTTACGGAAACTTCGCCGAGGTGCATGTAGGTACACTGTACCTTGCTGCCGTCCGGACGGGTGTATTCCACGGTCAGCGATTTGTTACCGGGTGCATGGCCTTTGTCTTTGACAGCGACGACCTTGCCGTCTTTTTCCGTGGCCAGGACCGTATCGCCGTCGCACCGGATGTCGATACCCGTGTGCATACGTTCCTTGCCGTCTGCCGGATCTTGCCGCATACCGAATGGCGAGGTGACGAAAAGAAACTCTTTCCGCTCCACCGGAAACGAATAGTCCACTGTATTTCCGACCTCACGGAGCGGGTTCTCTTCCACGCCGAACCGCTTTCCCTGCGTCTCCATTTCCTGCATGACCTGCCGGTCGTACTTTTGCAGCCCGTTCTGTTCGATGATACGTTGCAGGCTGTCGGCATAATGCCCGCCCGTGGCATAGCCCGCCTTTTCGAGGCCCTGTGTCCAGCCCTTGTAGTCATCGGGCGAGAGCGAGAAACAGCGGGCATAGCGGCTGTTCTCTTTCAGGAAGCGTGAGTGGTGCTCATACGAATCGCCCACGCTGTCGTAGCTGCAAAACTTCTCGTTCGGCTTGTCATCGGAATACAGACCGTACCGGCCACCTTCGGCAATCCATTCGGGCGTGGCCTTGATGCCGAAATGGTTGTTCTCATTCACGGCCAAACGGCTCTGCCCGTTGGAACTTTCCAGTATGCCCTGTGCCAGCGTCACGGAGGCCGGAATGCCGTACCTCCGCATCTGTGCCATCGCAAATGTTGAGTATAAAGTTATGTAATCTTTATTATTCATATTATTGATATTATTATGCTTAATGAGATTCTACACAACATAATTTTTTGTACGTTCGTTTTCAGACAGAAGATATGTTTCACTATAAACTATTAATGTATGATAACGCAATTATTTAAATCCAAGCCAACGCAAAGGAAACATCTTGATGCTCCTTTACTCCAGGTGCGTATTCGCTTTCTTTCTATGAAAAGCGAACAAGGTCTATGCCAAGAACATCTGAAAGATTGGGCACGTATTCTTCTGGCGTTTGTTTCTTGTTACAATCTTCAAGATGGAAGCACTACACGAATCTCATTAAACGAAGTCGTAAGCAAAGCGGAGTTATGGGCAAAATCAATTTCCAAAAAATCCCGTAAAAAGAATACTCATCAGATGGTGTTAGATGAAGAAAAATTTGTAGTTCGTTCTATCGATTTTCTGGAGTATATCGGTTTGTTGGATATCCGCTACTATGACAACGTGGTGAATCTACTTGTAGAACGTAAGTTTGATAAAGTCAAACTCATCGTTGCTCCTTTCTTCCAAGAACGGGTCTCTTTCCTTAACGGGTATCGTTTGAGTGGTCACAAAAAGGAAACATTACGCCGTTATGCCCAATACCAGATTCATTTAATTGAATTTTTGCGACTCAAAAATACCCAAATGGTTACTGACGAAGAGATTTTTGCAGCAGCACAGAAATGGAAGGATTATTCGGATCCAAGTTCGCACAAGAAATCCGGGTCAAAATGGAATGATACATTTTTCGTCACTGTTGCAAAGAAATGGCTGGCAGCCATGAATATGTATAAAGTGGAAGAAACTAAATCTATAAGTGACATCCGCATAGAGAAATATCTTCAAGATTTGCAATATCGAGGATATTCATACGCTACGTTAACTTCGTCCTTGCGCTCGCTACATCGCTTTTATGACACGATAGGCAAGCAAAACACAGAAGAGCCCATCACTTTGGCTGATATTGACAAGTGCATAGAAATGTATACGTCATGCCATACAAACAGACAAACCATTAAAGCATACATGGCGCGTATTCGTTCCTACTTACACTATGCCGCAGAGCAAGGATGGTGTCAACCTGGGGTGTGTGAAGCCGTTGTACTTCCGCGAATATATAAAGAGGAAAACTTGCCTTCATTTATGTCTTGGAATATGGTTCAGGCAATACTTCAACGAATGAAAAACGCCAAGGGGAAATCAGCAAGAAGAAACTATACAATCGTTTTGTTGTTAGCGACTTATGGGCTACGCTGTAGTGAAGTCGCAAATCTGAAAATATCAGACATTAATTGGCGTAAAGAACAAATTCATATACAACATGCAAAAGGTGGCAAAAGCCAAACGTTCCCCCTTTTACACTCTGTTGGTGAAGCAATCATTGAATATCTTCGGTGTGAAAGACGAAATGATTCACACAATGATAGTTTGTTTTTCTGTGCCAAGGCTCCTTTTCGTGCTATTACGTGTCAAGCAATTCATGATATTGTGCGTAGAGAATTGCAAGATGTATCAATCAAGCATAAAGGTCCACATTCATTGCGCCATAGTTATGCTACTTTCTTAATAAACAATGGACAAACGATGAAGGAAGTAGGTGACTTGCTTGGGCATAAAAGCATTGATTCAACAAGAATTTATGCAAAAGTTGATTTTCAGTCTTTACGCGAAGTTTCTAACATAAATTTTGATGGTGTATTATGAATATTCAGACAGTTACAGAATTATATATCGCCTTCCGGGATTCTCTCAAATATAGGGATTCATCTGACAAAAAGTCAAGGATTAAACATACCATAAGAGAGTTTGCCAAATTTGTAGGAGTATCAAAAGAAACGGAACTAATTACAGAAGAAGACTGTACTTCCTTCTTAAACAGAAGGAACACAACCGTTACTACCGCATGGAAGAAAGACCACTGTGCTATAAAGAAATTATTCGAATGGGCATGTCTAAGAGGATATACCCCGATTAATCCTGTCCCAAAACAATTACCAGTTTTTCCTGATGCTCATCCAGCTTACATTTATAGCAATGATGAGTTAAAACGCCTGTTTGATGCATCATTGACTTATATGAAAGCTGAATCTCTTGTCACCGATCCGCGATGTATCCGTTTTATATTGATGACGACCTATGCCATGGGATTAAGAATTAGCGAGACCCTTGCTCTTCGTTTTAAACACATTGATCGTAAACAGCAAATCATACATATTGAAGATAGTAAATTCTTCAAATCCAGATATGTGACCTATAACCATCAAGTTGCAAAACTTATAAACGAAGTCTTTGAGTGGAGAAAATCCGATAGCTACCCAATGGAACCAGATAATTACGTCTTCGTGTCAAAACAGGGGAAACCCGTAAACTTTGTCACCCTTCATTGCATATTCGCAAAAATTCGCAAGAAAGCCAATTTATATTTCCCCGAATTAAAAAGACATCAACCAAGGATCCATGACCTCAGACATAGTTTTGCTACAAACGTTCTTAAAAGTTGGTATAAAGAAGGAAAAGACGTACAATCCTTACTTCCGAAACTCTCCATATATTTGGGCCATTCAAATGTATCCCATACATCTGTTTACCTAAGTATGATTCCTGAAATATTAGAGAAAGCCAACGAATTGTTTTACATCTATAAAAATCAAGACAATGAAAACGCCACAGACAACAAAGATTGATAACCTTGGCTATTGGCTCAAACTATTCTTGGGCGAATTCCTGACAGTGACACGTAACATGTCCCACAATACCCAAATGAGTTACCGAGACACATTCAGAATGCTTGTTAGATTTGTTTCTGGAAAGACAAATATCGCAATTGACAAACTGAATATTAGTGACATTTCCAAGGAGATGGTATTACTTTTCTTGGACGAGTTTATTGAGAAAACGAGAAATGCATCTGTTTCCTCACGGAATCAACGACTTACGGCCATCAAGTCCTTTGCGAAATTCATAGCATGGAAATGCCCTGACTATATTGATTGGTGCCACCAAATCAGACAAATACCCACAAAGAAAATCACACAGAGGCAAATCACGTACATGGATAGAGAGGAGATAGAGGCACTTACAGAAGCTCCACTAAGCAACAGAAATCATAAATACGCAGAACGAGATCATGTTATAATTCTACTCATGTATAACACTGGTGCTAGGGTTTCCGAAGTAATAAATATACATGTCGGTGACATCGTTATGCCTAAAAAGAGAGGGATGGGAACTGTTACCTTGCACGGAAAAGGCAGACATGAGCGAACTTGCCCTCTTTGGCCTGAATTCTGGGATTTGCTCAAGCCAATGATGGAAGGAAGAAAGCCAGATGAATTCCTTTTCTTGAATCGCTTCAATAGCCCCATGACACGTTACTGCATATATACTCTCATTAAGAAATATGCTGACTTTATCAGCCGGGATTATCCAAACCTCAGGAACAAACGCCCATCACCTCATACTATCAGACATACAACAGCTACTCACTTGCTTAATTCCGGAACAGACATTAATACGGTTAGAAATTGGCTTGGACATGCATCCATTGACACCACGAACATCTATGCCGAGATAAGTATGGACCAGAAGATAAAAGCTTTAAAAAAGTGTGAGTTCCCAAATGTCAAGAATCCAAATCGAAAATGGGGAGACGACAAGAAACTCATGGCTTTTTTAGATAGTCTATAGCCAGTTGAAAAATCATGTTGTGCAAAATGTCAAAGAGCGATTATTTATATGGATATAACACGTTCATACGTGCACCTTAAATGTTGTTATGATGCCCTAAGTGGCGGACTTCTATTAGTTGCTCTCATAGCGACAGTAGTTAAAATTATGTTGTATAGAATATTATTAACTAATTAAGTACCAAGAATATGAACAATAAAGATTACATAACTTTATACTCAACATTTGCCATGTTATGTTGAAAATAACATAACATGGCATAATCTGCGTATTGTTCCGTATATTCTTGATTCTTGTTTGCCATATCTTTACCTCCTCATGGTTGGACGTTGTTCGTTCTCGTTCTGTTCGTCAGTTGCCTCTGCAGGCTCGTTTTGCTGCGCCTTGGACATACCGTCACAATCCATCACGTATGCCCGCAGCGCATGGATTTGCTGCCTTGTTTCCTCATTGCTGTGTTCAAATACCAATATGATTTTGTCCGCATCATACGGAATGCGTTCTTTGGCCGGAGGCATGTCCAGCTCGTTCGCTATGGTCTCCGCATCATACATGGAAGCGTAATACTTGTTCTCATGTTTGAAAAGGACGACCGCTTCCGGTTGTTCCTCTTTGATTTTCTTGTATTTGTCATACAGTTGTTCCGGTATATCTTTTATGGGCAACTCTTTCAAGGATGAAGCAGTTTTGGGGGATTCCTCATTGGCTTGCTTGGGGTGCTTGTCCTTATCCTGCTGTAGGGTATCCTCTTCTCCTTGTTTCTTTCCGGCAGTCTCTTCCTGCGTCTGTCCTTTACGCAGCACATCGGCAAAAAGCGTGGCCGCCAGATGGCGTTTATATTCTGCACGGTCCTCAGCCAGCCACATGCGCTGCCACTGTTGCCGCGTGACGCTCCGGGGCTGCAGTTTCTTCCCGTCGATGGTCGCCACGCACAGAGTTCCTTCTTGTTTGGTCTTGAATACGGACACACGCTGAATCCGGTTCAGGTCGATGTCCTGCGCCCCGCTGCTGAACAGGTCCACTTTCAGGTCTGGCTGTGTTTCCGCCAGTACATAATACTTGTGCGCCAGTTCCATGCGTACCTTGTCGATGTTGTCCATCGCCTGTTTGAGCGTGGAGAAAAAACGGTTCACGTCCTCCTTGTCTGGATAGATACTGTACCCGTTCTGATGTTCGGGCTTCAGATACAGCGCCCAGCGGTTCTTGTCGTCCTGGATCATCTGTATCTGGTCGAAACCGATTTCGTCCGCCCGTTTGACCGCAGGCGTCACGTCCAGTGTGGAAAGCATCTCCAGTGCCCAGTTCTTCAGTCGGGCCAGTGATACCTGTTTCTTGGCGAAATAGGCATCATCGGGCCTGTACCCCCATGCGCCGTCGGGATTGAAGAAACGCACGTTTTCAATACCTTCCCTTCGCAAAGCCCTGCCGATACGGGCCTTGTTCATGCCCGGCACTTCGTTGTCCACCTCCGGCGACGCACCGGCAGGGAGTATCACATCCGCCGATTTCGAGGACGGATCGATGACGATGACAATGGTCTTGTCCTCCTTGTTCGGGTGTTTCCGGATTTCATCGGCCACGTAGAAATGCTTGGGTAACTGCTCCTGCATATCCGAAGTCTGCCGGCGGTTACGCATCGTGGCATATTCGATTTTCTCGCCCCGTTCCGCCTTGTGGATTACTTCGAGGGCGTTGTTCACGTCGCTTTCGAGGGCATCCATCAGGTTGGGGTTCTCTTTAAGTTCCCGGTTCCAGTAGTCTACCAATTCAAGGCTTTTGTCGGACAGACGGGCAGGCAGTCCCAGTTCCAGCATTTTGATGCCCGAAGCCACCTCCACGATCAGCCGTTCCTGTTTGAGGGCATCTTCCGAAGGACCCATGCCGTTTTTCATCACCATGCCTTCACGGGCCAGCCGTTGTTGGTGCCCCGTGGCGCTCACGATTTGCCGCAAGGCTTCCTGAACGTAGTCGTTATAATGCTCGAAGTTCCGTTGGCGCGGCATATAGACCGCATCGCGGTCCGTCTCGTAATGGGGCATTCCGCTGCCGTCCGAACGCACGGGCACGAGATTGTCCCGCATTTTCAGCAGGAAGTCGTTGAAGCGGATATGCAGTCTCCGTTCATCGGTTTCGGAGTAGCCACGCTCCACGGCACTACCGTCTTTCTGCAATACCGCATCGTAAGTCTCCTTATCCACGTAGGGCAGTGTCGTCTGGTCGATGTTGAAAAGTGTGCGGATCTCCCTGTTATGTATGCCCTTGTACTGTTTCTGCACCTCCTCGTCCAGTTTCAGATAAGCGTCCCGGCTGATGATGTCCTCCGGATTGTTGCGGTGGACGTACTTGTTCCAGTTGTAGAACAGGAACGGAACGCCTTGCTCGTGCTCGCGTACCGATGTGCCGCGTGCCTTGGCATCGCTGTAAAGGGTGAACAGGTTGGTCTTGCACCCGTTCCGGTCCGAATGCAAGGCCATGAACAGGCCGTTGAACGGGCTGACGGCAACACCTTTCGGATAAAATTTCGGAAAGCCCTTGCCCGTAGCGTTGAGCCAGTGTCCCCCGGCATTCGACGCTTCGTTCAAAGCCGTGGAGAGCAGCTCTATCTGACGCTCCTCGGCATTCTTTTCTATTTGCGATTTTTCTTTCATATTCCCATATTTTTTCGGTTACAGGATTATTGAATGCCCCGTGTCCGCACGATGGTTTCCTGCTGTCCGTTGTCATAGTTCTGCGAAGCCATCTGGCGGAGCTTGTCGCTTTGGGCGAGCACGGCATTGGCCAGCGTGTTCAGCGGCAAGGCTCCTGCACGGTAAGCGTCGGCCATAGCGGGGGTGAGCTGCACCGTACAGGGCACACGGTCTATCGTGGCAACCAGCGTGCAGCCTTGTAGTGCCGGGTTCACGATACGCGGATTCAGCGGCTCGTCGGGATAGCGTCTGTACTGTACCTCTCTACCGGTCGTGGCTGCATTTCTGTTTCCCTCCGTCCGTTCTTTTCCCAGCACCTCGTGTCCCGCCTTGTTCAGCAGGTTCGCGCCACCCAAGCCGATAAGCAGCATCTTCAACATCGGATTCTTGACGAACATACCTGCCACTATACTCGCTATCGGCAGCAGGTTGTCTTTCAGGCCCAGCGATTGTGTCCTACCTGTAAACACGCCCAGCAGGATGTCGGGCAGCATGGCCAGTATATAGCCCAGATTACCCGCGACATCGCCTATGCCGTCCAGTCCGAGCGAGCGGACCAGCTCGTCCCAGCCGTTCTCGTTGGTCTGTATGGTCTGTGTTCCCTGACCTGCCTGTTCCTGCCGCATCCCTTCCCCCGCAGAGACGGCGGAAGTCGACACTTCCTTTTCCTCTTTTTCCCTTTGTTTGGGTTTCGATTCCGTCTGTTCCTCCGTTTCGGCTTTCCGTCTTTCCATATCTTGCAGGTAGGCTTCCTCTTGTCCGGGAGCGACAACCATCGGCACGTCTTTATACCGTTCCACCCGTTTCCGTTCCTCCTCGGCGGTTTCTTCCCGCCACGGCATATTTCTATTGTCTGTTTTCCACCAGTCCATAAAATCGAATGTTACAATCGGTATCTTCTTTTGCAACTTTCCGTTGGCTGCGGCAAGAGCCGTGTTTTCTTTGCCCGGTATGCTTGCCGCCTCTTTGCGGAAGCTGTCGAACACGTTGCTGTCGCTGCCGAACACGCCCTTGCTGATACACTCCTCTGCAGAGAGCGGCTGCGTTTCCTCCTTCCCGAAATGGTCGGCAACGGCTGAGATTGCCGTATCCGCACCGATGAACCGTGCAACGGCCGTCCACGAACCCGTACCGCCCAACATGACCGTATCGGCCGAAGCCCCCAACACCCAGCCCGCACCTTTCTCCAACTTGCTCGGCCGGTAGGCAACCTCTCCGCGTTTTTCTATCTCTTCGGCCAGCGGCGAGCGCCCCAAAGCCTGTGGCAATCCCAGCAGGCTCGATTCTGCCGCCTTACGGATGATGTAGTCCGCCGAGGATTTGGGCATACGTTCCTTGACCAGTTGGTCTATCATCAGTTGCTCTACACGATAGTCCACGAAGGCATAGGCGAGGTCGCAGCCCAATTCCTGCGACAGTTTATCGTAACGCTCGCGTCCGACTTCCTTCACAACGACATCGCGCCACTGTCCGGCCATGTAGGCGAGGTCGTGCTGCATCTCCTCCGACGAGAGAATCCTGTCCTTGCACATCCCGATGTAGTCCTCGGTCGTCTTGGAGTTCCACTCTCCCGTAACCTTGAGAGTCTGGTACGGGTCGGCGAGCGGTTGCCCCGCTGACGCCATCATGCCGAGTATGCCGCCCAGGGAGGTCGAATACGCTTTCATTTCCTCGCCCTGTTTTTCGGTCAGGTAGGATTGCGTCTGCGTCATGACGGGGACAAGATGATGGCGGAAATAACTGCCCATCAGGGCCTCCAACTCCGCAAACCTTCTGCTATGTTTGATTCCGTCCATATAATCAATGTCTTTCTATATCATGTTTATTTGTTTCAACAGTTGTTCCTTCGTCTGCTCGATAGCGTTATGGTACACCTCCATTTGCTTGGGGAAAAACTCTTCGAGCCACGTGTCCTTTTCGATATTGTCGTGAATGAAACGTATCGCCTGTTCCCGCTCGATTTCTACCGAGGCTTCCCCTTCCTCCCGGTTGTTGAACCATGCCTTCGTCCACCAGCGGACTCCGGCACGGTCGGGATAGACGGAGACGATTCTCGGTATGTCGAAGCTCTGGATGTCGATGTCCAGTTCCGCCAACAGATCAATGAGTCCGCTGCCCGCTACGGCTTCGTCATGAAGTTTTTTTTTACCTCGCCGCCTGTTGCGGAAAGGTACACATCATGCCGCAGGGCAAGGTAGTTCAGGAAATCCGCTATCAGCAGGTTCTGTACCTTGCAGGCCAGCGGCATGGCTTTGCGCCCCAGTCCCAGCGGGTTGTACATGCTCGGCATCTTCTCATAGAAATACTCCTTCGCAGCTCCCATTGTAAAGATGTGGCGCAGCGACTGCTCCGTATGTGCGGGCACCGTGTACGCTCCCCGCTGTAAATCCTCCATGTAAAGTGGCAGAAAGCGGAGCATCAGCTCTTCTATTTCCCTTTGATCCTTCTCGTAGTCGTTTTTTACTCTTGTTTCCGCATCGTAAAAAGACGCCGCACCATTGCCGTCGGCTTCCTGCAAAGCCTTGATGTTGCCGTACAACATGGTCAGGAACTCTATTGGGTTCAGTTCCTCGCCCTTGAATTTGACTTCTATATGCAGCAGTTCGCCGCTCAAAGCCACCGTTTGTCCGGCTTTCACCCGCTGTCCGAATTGGGCGAATACATTCGACAGATGACCGTATGTCACCTCGTACCCGCCGTAACGGACCGTCTGGCAAATGCCATGTACCGGGTCGTTGCCCACACCTGACACGATGCCGCTGGCCACGGCTGACAGCATGTAACACCTCACGTTGAAGTCTATTCCGTGATGAAAGAACTTTTCTCCCGTTGCCGGGTGTACCTGTTCGCCGTAGCCGAGCGACATCTCCACATCTTTCCCCTGCGGCTCCTCGAACGGCATACAATAGCCGCTGTCGGAGTGCAGAATCATTTCTTCCGTATATTTCATTGTGATATATATTTTCGTGTTTCTATCTTCTCATTCCTCCGCTTTGCGTTTGTTCCTCCGGAGAGAGTGTCGGCGTCTGTGTCCTCGATACCGTTTCCGAGGGAACCGTGCGGACAACGCCCGCATTGTTGCCGATAAGCATCATGCCCAGAAACAGACCGGCGATTTTACCCAGCCAGCCGAAACGTCCGAACACGAGGTACGCTGCTGCGATAAGTCCTGCAATGTTCAATCCCGACACATTGCCCCCTCCGAGGTTTCGCAAAAAGCCGCTGAGCATGTTGAACAACCCACCGCCGGAGGCTTCCCGCAGGAAGTTCGATACCCCGTTCAGTTTCGAGTCCGCGCCTCCCACAGCCTCACCTATGGCAGAGACCGTCTCTCCGGCTTTGTCTTTCAGTTCCTTCATGTCTTCGGTCGTACCTGCAAGGGCATCCGTGGCGGATTTGCCGACTACGGCCTCACTGACGATCCGTGCGACACTTTTGTCGGTGGTCAGTTTTTCCCAACCCACATAACCGACGGCAGCTCCGGCGGTAGCCGTTTTGACCGCCTGCCCGGCTCCCCGAAGGGTCTGCGAGGGATGCAGTACCGCATGACCGGCACTTTTCCCCGTCGCATTGGCGGCCTTGCCCATGCCTTTCATGGCCTTTCCGCCGTATTTCAATATCGTATCCCAAGCTCCCATATTTTTATTCTTTTTTTTAGGGTCTTACATTTCTTCCAATTTGCCGCCAGCGTCTTTGGGCGGCTTTCACGATGTCGTACTTGTCCGCGACAGGGCGTGCGCCCTCGTCGATTTCCCGCCAGATGTCGCCCATCGTGGTGTATTTCACTGCCTTGGTCAGTCGCTGCAGCGTCCGGTTCATCGACCGGAGTTTCGGACGTATGCCGAACACGATCTCCATACGTTCCCTTTCCGTCATCTTGTTGTCCGAGAGGCAGGCCGTGCGTATATCGTTCACGATTTCCACGCTGTTCAATATCATCTCCCGGTAAATCTGGTTGCGCCGCGTGGAGAGGGCGACGGCCAATGCACCCGTCGAATGTCTGCTCAATTGTTTGGTGAAGTCGCCCATGTTGTCTGTAAGCTGCGATATTTCATGGTAAAAACCGTAAATCTGAGCCGCATAGCAGACAATCGAGCGGAACGAGTTCAGGTAATTGTTGAACTCCCGTTGCAAGTCCGTCGTGCCTTCCACTTCTTCCTTCGTCCACACATGCCCTGTAGTTTGCATCAGCATGACCTTCTCTTGGTTTTTCAGTTCCTTCTCGGCCTTGTTGGTATAAACCAGAATCATTCCCGCAAGGGTCGCATCGTTCTGCGCCTGTACCTTCGAGATACCGGCGCACAGCAACAGAATCCATATCGAGATTATCCGCTTCATCGTTCTTCGTTTTTTATTATCCTTTTTTCAACGGGCGATGGCTGCCGCCCTGCGCCAGCGGGACATGGCCAGACGGGCCACCTCGCCGTTGCTGCGGTCTATCATACCCGCCGTTATGTTGTTCCACACGTCGTTCAGGGTATAATAGCGCAGGCTCAAATAGAGCAGATGCAGTTTCCGGCTGAATGCCGCGAGCTGGTCGTTCAAAGCCCACAGGGTTTTGCTCCGTTCCGCCCCCGTGAGCATGTTTTCCGTGCCGCCTTTGGCCACGGCGTCGTTCAGCAACGTGAACACGGAAACCAGCTCCGTCGCCGTCTCGATATAGAGGTTGTTCATGTTCATGCTGGCGACGATGCCCTGCGGGTTGTCCCCGATGGCTTTGCCCAGTTTTCCCAGCGTGAGGAAAATCCGCACGCCGTCGTTATAGAGGTGGGTACAGGCTTTCAGCGACGAAGCATAACCGTTCGCCGTCTTGAGGTAACTGTTGTACTGCTTTTCCCACTCATGTATGCGGTTGAACTCCGCTGCGATACTGTTCTGCATCAGGGCGGTCTGTGTCTGCCCTTTGATTTGTTTGTCTATCTGGCCGTTTATCAGTTCGTTTCCCTCGGCCAAGGCTGCCCATTCCAACGGGTTCGAAGCGGCAACCTGCGCCTTGGCCAATTGCGGAAGCAGACCGGCAAGCACAAAGACCACCCATATGCTAATGATTCGTAATCTCATAGATTCCCTTTTTTCGTTTATTGATTTCCACACGTTCACGGATAATCGCCACGATGTCGTTTCCGCGCCGGATACCGATAAGGTCGAGCTTCGGGCTGTTCCGGTCCGTCGAAAGGATAACGACCGTTTTCAGACCGCAAAGCTGTTGCAGGAGGCTCTGGTGTTCCTGAAAGTCCACGATACGGTACAGTTCCATGTAGTCCACCCTGCGGCAGAAAAGTCCCCGCTCGCAGACAAGCTGTTCGTTGCCGACCCGGTAACATATCCGGCGCAGGCAAATGAAACGATACAGCAGCACGAGGAACAGAAACAAGGCAATGACCGTCGCCATACCGCCAAGCGGCATACCTTCCATGCCGCCGTACACCAGTCCCGCCATGCACATGAATATCAATGGCAGTTCGTCGATGACGAATTGCCCGGCGTGCGGGCGCAGGATAATGTTCCGGACATCTTGTATGGTATATGGCATGGTCATCGGCGAAAGTGTATCTGTCGTTCCTGCCCGGCGTTTTCTTCTTTTTCCGACTCCTGCCCGACAGTCTCTTCACGTTTCTGTTCAGCCAAAAGCTGTTCGTTCCAGCTCGTATGGCGATAATCCGGACTTTCCCAGGTAATGGAGACATCATGCTCCCTGTCAATACCAAGGAACTCCCGTAGTTTCTCTCGATATTCCCGGTAGCACTTGTTCGTGGTATCTATCTGGTCCTGCACGTCTTCCGGGGCACACAACCCGCTCGAACGCATCGACTCCGCTTCTTCCGATTCGGCGTCGAACCGTATGCAGATTTCTTGCAAACCACCCTTGGGCAATAGGTAAAATTCTCCGTCTGTCAAATCCCCGCCGTCCGGTATGGAATCGAGATAGGGTTTCCTCTCCGGCGTTTCCTCTATGGCAAAACGTACTGAGCGGCATATCTCCTTTTGCAAATCCCATGTGAGATTCGACCCTTTCCGGGTATTATCGAAACAGATATGTTGCCGGGCAGGGATGGTAAGATCAAGTATCTCTCTCATCTGTTTCCCGATAGGCTTGCCGCCCGTTGAGATAAAGACCGCCTTTCTCAAATCCTTGTTCTTCGCCTGATGGAGTTGGTAATAGGCCATCGCGTCATAGGTACTCCCGAACCAGTAGATATGTTTGGCCTCGGCAAGAGGTGTTCCGGCAGGACTTGCAATCCACAACCCTTCGCTCTCATTGCTTTCCTCGCTCTTGCCTTTATAGCTATCGCATCCGTCCATTCTCATACGTTCCCGTTCCTCGAAACCCACGACCGTACCGCCCTCTTTGGGCAAGGTCAGTGGAAAAGCGAGACAGGTGTATGCCGCACCGTCTGCGCCGTGTTTTGTTGCCAGGCAGAAATGACGGTGGAAAGCATTCTGCGTGCTGAGGTCGATACCCCGGTTCTTGAAATAGGGATAGAATATCTCCTGCATCTCATGGTCTTGAGGGTTGAATCTGTGCAGGTCGTAGTCTGTTATATCGAATGGTCGTAGGTCTTGCTTGACCGGTACGGTTTGCACCTCGTATTCTTCGAAGGGGATGTTCAGCAGGCGGCTGCACACGAGGTTTACCAGCCGGTTCAGGTCTATTCCCTCATAATATTCCGCGAATAACGCCGGGTGCTCCTTGATGAACGAAACGACGTTGTATTCCTTCTGCCGGGGTGGTTGGCAACAGCATTTTCCCTGTTGCGTTATGACGAACTTGTCACCCCGGATACGCTTTTCCTCACTGTCCGTGCGGATAAACGAGGAGAGGCGTAGTCCGAAGCGTCGGTTCTGGCGATACCCGGCATCAAGCAGTACATCCCGGATATCGAGTCTTTGCAAAAAATCATTATGTGTCAATTTCTTGTCATTCATTGTCTTCTCTTTTCTTTTGTTGTTTCATGTAGGGGGTACTGCGTTGTCATCGGTGGAAACGTGCTTGCCGTTCCTGTTCGGGTTCTTCTCTTCTGGCCGGCTCTTCGTGAACTGATTCTTGCAGCCTGATCTTTGCCAAGAGCTGTTCGTTCCAGTCCTTATAGCCTTTTTCAGCGGGCTCGTACACAATAAGGTCGGTGCTGTCCTCGCCGGGAGCGGGAAGATTACGGATCGCATCCTCTATGGCCATGATATTTTGTCTCATGCCCTCCAGTGTTTCCTCACTGGCCGAACCCTCGGCAAGGGCTATCTCGTACTCGTCTTGGCACACCATGCTCATCTCCTGCAAATATCCGTCGCCGATTGTCCGATAGTCGAGCGTACCATCTTCCCGATAGATTTCTTTGGGACGTAAAAGCGTGCCGATTATCCTGTGAAAGTCGAAGGGTTCGAGTTTTATTTCGTAGTTCTGGTTCTCCTCGCCACTGATACGGACCAGCAGTTTGTCGTCTTTCGTCACGTTGCTGGTGAATGTCTTGCCCGCCTGGGTGAGCGCGAAGTTGATGGCGAAGATCTGTCCGGCACGGTCCTGGTCGAAGCAGAGATGGTGGTAAGCGCGTGGAGTGGCCTTTATCATGGCTTTGAACTGCTGTTGGCTCGGTGCCCCGCCGGTAGAAACGAACACTCCCTTTCGCAGTTCCTTGTCCCATTTCTGGTTAAGCTGGTAATAAGCCATCGCGTCGTAGGCACTCTCGAACCAATAGATACGCTTAGCTTCCGCAAGTGGGGTTTGGGCAGGGCTGGCAATCCACAGCCCCTCGCTCGAATTGCTGCCCTCGGCCTTGCCTTTGTAGCTGCCGCTTCCGTCCATTCTTGCACGTCCCCGTTCCTCGAAGCCCACGACCGTGCCGTCGCCTTTGGGCAAGGTCAGCGGAAAAGCGAGATTGGTGTATGCCGCACCGTCCTCACGGTGTTTCGTCGCCAGACAGAAGTGGCGGTGGAAGGCGTACTGGGTGTAGAGGTCGATACCCCGGCTCTTGAAATAAGGATAGAACTTCTTCTGTGTCTCCCGGTCCTGCGGGTTGAACTTGTACAGGTCGTAGTTCGCGATGTCGAACGGGCGGATGTCCCGCTTGGGCTGTATAATCCGCGTTGTCCGGTCCTCGATGGGATGGTTCAGCAGCCGGTTGCACACGAGGTTCACCAGTCGGTCGGGAGACATGCCCGCACGGTATTCAGCGAAAAACTGCGGGTGCGCCTTGATGAACGAGATGATGTTATAGACTTTCTGCTGCTGTGCTTGGAAGCAGCACTTTCCCTGTTGCGTCACGATGAACTTGTCGCCACGGATACGCCGTCCCTCGCTGTCCAGACGGACATACGAGGGATAGCGCAGGCCGTCGCGCCGGTTCAGGTGGTAGCCCGCGTCAATCAGCACGTCCTGAATGTTCAGCCTTTGCAGGAAGTCGTCGTAGGTAAGGTCTCCTTCTCTCATAATTGTCTTTATCTCCCTCTTCTCATATCGTTAATATCCTGATTCATCTGTGCCTCGAAATTGCGTATAGCCACGTCCCTCGGCGTATCGACACCGGGCTTGAAATACGGACGCGGCTCGCCTCCGAAACGCTCACCGTAGAACTCCGGACCGTGATGATGATGCCGCAGGCCGTGGACGACACCCGCCGTGACGACCGTTCCTGCCGCAAGGGCGGCGAAAATCTTCACGCCGAGACCGCGCTGTGCTTCCGGCCGCATCTTCATGTCCACCTCGCTGAATATTTTCGAAAAGATTTTCATGCGGTGGTAGTCATCGACCGCAAGGAATTTGTCGTAATCCTTCTGGCTGATCTCGTGGCTGATGACCTGCCCGTCGATGACGGCCGTCATCTTGTACTTGCCCTCTATGGGGGACGGGTGTACGGCTATCTCGCCGACCTCGACCTCCCTGCCGTGCCGTTCTTCTCGGTACCAGCCCTTGCGCTCGTCAAGGACGGAAATATCCCGTCCATCGACGGAAGCAGCCGCACCATACGGCATCTCCTGCCGGAGCTGGTTTTCCAGTGGGGAGAGGATTTCCTGCTCCTGTTGCTGACGCTGCGTCAGTTCCTCCTGTACTTCGGGGTGCAGACCAAGGGCGATACGTTGTTTGCTGTCGAGGTCCGCCATCGTTACCTTGTCGGCAAAATCCGCCCCGATAACCCCGTTCAGGACTTCCAGCCGCTTCTCGACCGGTTGTTCCTCGATGGAGTTGGAGGTCAGGACGGCCGTTTCTTCTTCCGTCAGGTCATAGACCAGATCGGCGGTCACCTTTTCGGACTGTACGGTCAGTGTCCGTGCCTCCTTATCGACGATAAGGCCGTGGGAGGCAAGACATTCCTGCCATTTCTCGTTGGAAAAATAGACAGGAGAGCTTATCAGTTCCTTGTAGGTACGGGCCGGTTCCGTGCTGCGCGGACGGCTGACCAGCGGCGTGATGACCGTCTGCAGGTTTTGCAGGACGTCGGCCTGTTGTGCCGGTTGCACCGGTTGTCCGGCCTTGTATTTGTAATAGAAGCCGTAGCCGCCCGACTGCAATTCGCCCGGCTTCATGCGTCCGTCCCACCGTTCAGGGACAACGGGCGGTCCCGGATAGAACAGTTGGCCGCCGACCCGCCGCAGATGGAAGCCCCACTGGTGGCGTGGCGTCCAGCCGAGAAACGGGGGCGGCATACCCAACCGTCCCACATGCCCGTATTCGCCGATACCGATACGGTAGCCGTGCAGCCCCATAGCGACACGACCGTTGGCATTGCGGGCATGGACGAAGTTCTTGGGCATATAAAAGTCTTTCCCTACAATGCTCGTGAACACGTTGTAGGCTTTCTTGTTGGCCGAGTTTGTTCCCCAGTCCGTCAGGGCCAACATCTGACGCTCGGTAAGGTCGTAGGTCAGCAGCGGCGAATCGTGGCCCTGCACCACGAGCCGGTAGCCCGTGCCGTCGCTGACCACGTGGGCCTGCATACCGTTACGCCTCAATATGTCCTGCATTTCGGGTTGCAGGTCCATCATTCGGGGGTTGGTATTCTTTCGTATCGCCATAATCCGTTGTTAAAAAGGGTTTCCGTTATGCATCTCCGTTCTCCATCGCCGCCTCCAGTTGCTCGTCCTTGTAGTGGACGAACTCGGCGGCGGATTCGTTGCCCGCCATAAGGCTGTGCTCCTTGCAATAGCGGGCATATTCCTCCTGCCATTCGGGCGAGAAATGATTCACATAGTCGAGCCAGCCGTATTCGCCGCGCTCCATCTTCTCGATAAGTACCTCTTCGGAATAATATTGGTGTTCTGCCATATTCGCTGGATGTTAAGATATTATTTGTGAACTCCCGCCGCACGGTTACGCTCGGCGCTTTTCTTCTGTTCGTTCCACAGTTCTTCGGTATATTCCTCTTCGGGAACATAGTCGAGGTTGCCGTCATCGTCCATCACCCAGCAGCCGTACACGCCGAAAGTGTACTTGTCCCACTCGCGTTTGGGCTGTTCTTTCCATTTCTGGCTGTCGCCCGAACAGAAGCGGATGCCGGTCTTGTCATGCAGGTCGATGCCCACCGTGACGGGTTCATCGTCCACGACCAGTGTCAGCGGTTCGCCGTTCTGCATACTGTTTACCTCCATTGTACCGAGGTGCATTATGTCGGCCAGCACTTGCAGGTTGCGCCCGATAATCGGCGTGGGGATATACATCACCTGCTTCGTTTCCTCGTCTATCTGCACGAATGCCTTGCTGTGCCGTCCGTCTGCCGTCTCCACATCGGCAAGAATCGCCTTGCCTGCGAGCAGTTGTTTCTGTTGCGCCTCGTCGTAGCGTTCCAGTGGCGAGGATTCCAGGACGGGATAAAATACCACGTCCGACAGACCGTCATCTCTACGGACAAGGGCGAAGCGGCTGCGGCTTTCGATTAGTTCTCCCTTCTCGTCACGGACACGGACCGGAAGCACGGGAGAGTGTCTGCCGTCGCAAATCTCATCGAGGACACGCATCGGCAAGTCCTCGATCATCTCCTGTGTAAGCCCGAATCGGGCCAGTGTCGGATAGGGCAATTCAATTAGTTCAAATCGTACTACATTCATATTTAATTTTGTATTTTGAATTACACTTTGCAAAGATAGATTCTTTTCATTCCCTTGTATATAATAGAATAATATTAGTGTATTAAGAGAGTTTATTTTTATGTTCAGAGTATGATTTTGCGCATAAATTCATACTCTGAATGCTTTTTTTGTTGTACTTTGGTCGAAAAAGGCCGTGGAAACGGGACATCTTGGGCAGGGCTGGTTATATTTGCCGCATGAGAAAGAAACTACTGGTTTTGATGGCGGGTGCTGCAAGTATCGCAGGCCCCGTTCAAGCACAATTCAATACGGTCTCGACCGTGCCGTCCCGATACAGGGTTGAAGTCGTTTCTGCCGGTAGGGATAATGTGGCGACCTTGCCCGGAAACATGCTTTCCGTCCAAGACTCCTTACCGTCGGCAGGAGACGCCGCCCCGGCATTGCCCGCCGACACCTGCAAACACGTATGGATAGAGCGTTACCTTAGCGTAAGCTATCCGCTGCACCGGATGAAAATCAACTCGCTTTATGGGTATCGGAAAGATCCTTTTACCGGAAAAAAGAAGTTTCACAACGGAATCGACCTCCACGCACGGGGCGACGAGGTGATGGCCATGATGGCGGGAGTGGTAGTGAAAGTCGGGCAGGACAAATCCTCCGGCAAGTATGTGACCTTACGGCATGGAGACTACACGGTCAGCTATTGCCACCTGTCGCGTATCCTTACCCGGAAAGGGGCTGCTATCGGGCCGAGGGATGTCGTCGGTATTACCGGTTCTACAGGACGCAGCACCAGCGAACACCTGCATATTTCCTGCAAGCTCGATGGAAAAAGTGTCGATCCGTTAATGGTACTGGATTACATCAAGTCCATACGCGAAGAGTGCGTGGCGGCACTGGCCGAATCCAGAGAGGCCCCCGCATTAAGTCCTGCGGGTGGAAAACACAGATGATTCCGTTTATTTTTGTTAATCATTTCACGGGAATGGTAAAAAAATGCCTTTATGCTTACCTTTGCAAGGCAAAATTAAGGTATGAAAGGATTCGTTGCTGTTCTATCGTTGGTGCTGCTGGCCTTGGTATGCAATTCCGGGGCGCTGCATGTTCCGGCGGCCGGTGTGGCGGCTGCGCAGGAATGTTGTGTCCGAAATACGGACAACGCCTCTTTTCAGCAATTCCATGACAGAGACTCTATCCGGCAAAAAAAGGACAGCGACATAACAGGCATAATCGGGGAAATCCCCGATGTGGCTTGCCGTGCCGGCGCATCGGTAAAGGGGATGCATCTTCGGTACATATCTGTGGAAACGGCCCATTTTCTCCGAATTTTACAGCGGTATCTCATTTGCCGCATGAACAACCTGACCTATTGTTGTACCCTCGTGCATGACTCTTCCCGTAGCCCGAACTGGGATAATGCCTGCGAGCATTATATCTTCGGGATGAGACGGATTCTGATTTAGCGGTTTGTTTTTTTATCGTTTATACTGACGGTTACACTTGGCTGAAAAGCGGGGTGTGGCTGTTCGTCGTGAGTATATCTTATTATTGAACAATCAGCAAAAATAAAATTTTCAATCCGTATGAATCAAAACATTTCTGCTGCCGAAACCCTGTTTTCCGCAGCGCATCCCGATATAAAGAAGATTACCAATATTTCGGCTCTTATTCTTTCCCTCCTTTTTTGTGCGGTGGGACTGTGCCTTCTGTTTTTCTCGTCGAAAGTGGAAGATTCCTCTTCCGCGTCAGGTCCTGTCCTGCTGGTCGGCGGAATCGCCTTTCTGGTGGCCGGAGGTATTCGCCTGATGATAAGAAAAAGGAGTCTGATATACGTTCCGACCGGCAGTTTGGTGAAAAAAGGTTCTTGTTTCTTCGATGCGGGCGACCTCTCTGTATTGGGGCGGTTGCTGGAGGAGAAGACTTTTGACGGCAAGGCAGAGGTACTGCCGAAGAAGGACGGCGGTGTGCGGATGGACTACATGGTTTCGCAGGACGGTAACTTCGCTGCCGTCCAGTTGCTGAAGTATGTTCCTTACGCTTACGAACCGGCATCTTCCGTACTCCATTATACGGGAGAAGAGGCCAGCGCTTTCGTGAATGCTTTGCGGGTCGGCCGATTCTGATTCTGGAAGGGAAACGGTAACAGTTTCCGCAATTTGGCTCGTCCGGCAGCCGGTTCTATAAAAGAACGGTTGCCGGATTTGTTTTTATTGTGGACTGGGGTTTGTTTCTTTGGAAGGCTTTCATTTGCACGACAAATGTCCGGTTCATACATGACGCCATGCTCTGGAAAAGACCCGGTTGTACGGCAGGTTTTCTTGTACTCTGTATCGTTCCGACCATTTTTTATATGTTGAAGGTTAAAGTAATGAGTTATTATATATACCGATTGTTTGGTATTGGCACGGCTGGTAAAAGCTTGTAATTTTGTACCCGTTTTTCATTTCTTTTAAAAACTATAAAAAAATAACGGGTAATTGTGCGTATATCTGTTCTCGGACTGATACTTATGTTCCTGTTTCCGATAACTCTATTTGCCCAACAGAGGGTGGATGTGACCGGAAAGACCCTTGTCGTTTCCAACAATGGAGAAGGACAAGAGGTGTTGCCCTATACCAATATCTTGGTACTCGAAGCCGGGGATTCCACCCTTGTAAAAGGGGTGATGAGTGATGCCGGCGGGAATTTCCGTCTTAGCTTCCATGCAAAGAAAGAATCGCCTTACCTGCTGAAAGTTTCTTATATAGGTATGAAGCCGGAGTTTCGTGCATTAAATACAGGCAAGACGAAAATCCATGTCGGAAACATTGTCTTGACAGAAGGTCTTGAACTGTCCGAAGTGGTGGTCACGGCTCCCATAAAGGAGGTGGAACTGGTGGGCGACACTACCGTCATCAATGCCGATGCCTACCGGATTCCCGAAGGCTCGAACTTGGAAGAGCTGGTAAAAAAGATACCGGGCTTGGAATATGACAGGCAAAACAAAACCTTGGTTTATAATGGGCTTCCCATTGCGGAAATCAATGTTAACGGGGAAGCGTTCTTTGCAGGAAACCATGCGCTGGCTTTGGAAAATCTGCCCGCCGATTTGGTAAGCAGGATAAAAGTGTATGACAAGCGTAGCGAAATGGAGAAATTCATGGGGATAAAAACAGGGGAAGAAAACTATGTGCTCGACCTGCAAACCAAGAAGGAGTTCAACGGTACACTGATGACTTCCGTAGCCGCAGGCAAGGGTAACAACAAGAAAAAAGAAGCGGAACTAATCAGCAATTTCTTCAAAACCGGCGGGGAAAACCTGTCGGTAATCGCCAAAAGCGGCAACCGCAACATGACATCCGCAAACAAAGACAACCGCCAAGACAATGTAGCGGTGAACTTCCTGAAAAAGTTCGGAAAGAAGATACACCTTAACGGGAATGTCATGTACAGCAATGCTATCAATGGGAACGAGGGGACATCTTACTACGAGCAATACCTGAAAACGGGGAACCGCTACCGCTATGCGACCAGCGACCGCCACAACACCAACCGCATGGCAAGCACCATGCTAAGCATGAAATGGAATATCGATAAGATGACCTTGCTGAACCTTTCAGGCAGCTTTAGTGCGATGAAAGGGACAAACGGGAGTGACAGCCGGCAGGCGACCTACAATGAAAATCCAGAATTGGATATCACAGCACCGTTCAATGGGGAAGAAAACGGCCAAACGGAAAACGATATCCGGGTGAATGGCATCCGCATGAACTCCCGTTCAACAAGCGCCAACCGGCAGTATTTCCTGAACGCCGACCTCACCCGACGGCTGAACGAGAAAGGCAGCAGTTTGGGGCTAACCATGCAATACTCGGAGGGGAGAGGAAAGAACGAGGCGTTTTCCGTGTCCTCCACCACCTATTACCAATTGCAGGATGAGTGGGGTAACGATTCCGTCCTCTACCGTAATCAATATTATGACAGCCCAAACAGAAACCGCAAATTCAGCTTGGGACTGATACTGACACAGCCACTACACAAGAGCCTGCGGGCACAACTTTCGTATAAATTCAGACGGGAAAACCAAAACAACGACCGCAATACCTACGACCTGTCCCGCTTTTTCGACGGTACGGACGATGAACCCTTGTACACCCTGCCGGAAGGCTACGAGGCAGCCTATACCGACAGCCTGAGCAACAGAAGCCGAAGCCACACGACAGCGCATGAAGTGGCCCTCCACCTTAACTATACGGACAGAACTTGGGAAATCAACGCTGGCCTGTCCGTCGTTCCCGAACGGCAGAGTCTCGACCAGAAGACCGGGCGGATGCAAGCCGACACGCTGAGAACCTCCGTGAACTACTACCCGGCTGTTACCGTCTTGTGGCACAAAAAGAAAACACGGGTGCAACTAAGTTACGAGGGAGACACGAAACAGCCGGGACTGACCGAACTGCTGACACTGACCGACAACAGCGATCCGCTGAACATTACACGGGGAAATCCCAGCCTGCGCCCTTCGTACAACCAAAGGGTGCGCTTAGAAGCACGAGACACGAAGATAGGTTTGAACGGAGACATGACTTGGGCGAACACGGTGAACAGTGTGACACGGGCTGTGACGTACAATACCCAAACAGGCGGTATAGAAAGCTATCCCGTGAATGTGAACGGGAATTGGAACGCAAGAGCCACCGTGCGATACCAGAAGCGCATCAAACGCCGATTTTCCGTTACCGCACGTACCGGCGCTTCGTTCAGCCAGAACGTAAGCCTTATCAACGAGGGACAGCAGGAGATGCCGGAGCGCAGTACGACCCACAACACGACACTGAATGCCAACCTGCGTTTTGGCTACCAGCCCCAATGGGGAGGTTTCGACCTGACGGGTGACTGGCGTTTCCGCCACTCCACCAACCTTTTGCGCGAAACCGGCGATTACACCCGCGACTACCGCTTGGGGGTGAACGCCTACGCCGACCTGCCCGGCGGCATTCAGTTGCGGAGCGATGTCGATTATTCTTTCCGCAACGGGACGAACATCACCCCCGGCGAAGATGACCAGGTAGTGTGGAACGCCTCCCTTTCTTGGCGTTTCCTCAAACAGAAGAAGGCGGAACTGTCATTCTACTGGGCGGACATCCTTAGCCAGAAAAAGAACTTTACCCGCAGCGTCTCTTCCTCCGGATTGTCGGAGAGACACACGCAGCAGATAGGTAGTTGGTTCATGCTCTCCTTCAAGTACCGTTTTAACAAACAATTATAAAGCAGGAGCGAAGTTTATATTTTTTTAGTTAATGAGTGGTGATTTGCTTCTAATTATATACCAATTTTTAGGTATTGTGCTCTGAGTAAACTCGTTATAATTTTGCACCCCGAAATAATAATAACGAAATAATAAAATCACAGAAAGATGAAAAGAAACAATTTGCATGTCGGTTTGATGGCATTCGCAATGCTGCTGATAGGGGCATCGTGCAGCGATGACGACAACACCCTCTCATACAGCACGGGTGCCGTGCAGAATACCGAATTGAAAACCATTCTTGTTCAAAGAGGCTACACATTCAACGAGGACGGCAATCTGTTGCTTGATGATTTGGCTAACAATACGACGACGCTTGACCTCTCCGGAACGCAGATTTCCACAGACGCACTGGCAGAACTTTCCATGTTCCCTAACTTGACTGATGTGGATCTGTCGGACAATGGTTACGGCCCGGCGTTCGACTTTGCCAAATTGCCGGAACAAATCACCGGAATAGACCTGACGGGTAATGAAATCTACGACTATGATAATCTTGTGAGTGTCGTAGTGGAAGAAAACGGTGATGAAACTGTGACTAACCTGCACGAAATTACCAAACTTTACCTTCCGGAAACCGCTAAAGAGAATATCGAAGATCTCGTGCGTTTCTACCGCCAAAACAAGGAAGCCATCACCGCCGGCACCATTGATATGAAGATGACTGATGTCGACGGCAATCTGCAAACTTATACCACCCTGCGCGACGTGCCCGACGCAAACCTGCTCACTTATTTGCAGACAAATTTTGCCGATCTGTTTAACGGCGACCAAATAGACCTTAGCAAACATTTGGGACTCGACCAGAAAACAAAGGAACTGCTTGTTGCTCCTGCTGATAATGTTACCAACTTTGAGGGTATTCAGTTTCTGGTGGAGAATCCTTATTGGGAAGGTGCTAAAATCAGCCTTTATTCTGCCGGAGAAGAAAGTATAGCTTCTATGCCCAATATAAAAGTAGGGAAATTCATAACCCAAGTCATCCTGCAAAATATAGAAGTGGAAGATATCGACTTATCCAATGCTACAGATTTGCGAAGTGCTTGGGTCCAAAATAACCCGGCATTGCAGAAGTTAGATTTGAGTTATTCCACTATTTGGGGTCAAGGAGATAAAGAAACGGAAGGCAATGGTACGTATGGCAGTAGTCTGATGGTTCTGGGATGTCCTATACTGAAAGAAATCAAATTGCCCGAAAAAAATGAATTGAAAGCCTACAGAATTGATATTGAATGCTTGGACGCATTGGAAACATTTGACATGTCGAATGTCAAGATGGTAGCAGAACTCAGTATAGGTGATTTGAATAAAGACTTTAATCTGGTTTATCCGGAACTGACCATTTTCTATAGTGAAGATGGATATGCCGGTACTTATTTCGCTTGTTCAGAGAACACTTTCTATAGAGAATCAACCCAAGCATTCCTGAAAGCAAATTATACAGACATTGACCCAGACGATACGGTCAGAAGGTTAGGTTATACTTCTTCTTTATCGTATGATAAAAACAAAGGATGCCGTTGGAGGACTTTATTGAACAAACAAAAATAAAGTGTAATTATTTTTTTATTAAACTTTAATTATAAAAACGATGCGAAAATTTTTCTTAGGAGCTGCCCTTGTTGCAGCAAGTTTCGGAATGGCACAGTCTGCTGACGCTGCCACAGTGATGGATGTAGATGGTGTAAGTACCGTATTGGCAATCAGCGATTACGAAGGTACTTATAACGGTACAATGGATCAAATCAAAATGAGAGGAGAAGATTATGAGCCACGTGCTGCATCTTATACTCTTGAAAATGGTATTTTGAGTTGCGATTTTCCGCAGATCGGAAGTATGCCGGGGAATATCACTATCGAGTTGGAAGTAGAAGTAGATGAAGAAACCGGTGAAATTACAGCTTTCAAAGGTGATAAAGCAGGAACTTTGACCATTTTAGGCATGGATTTAGTAACATTGAAGTTAGATTCTTTGACTGATGCCAAAGTTACAGGCAACACTATCGAGTTTACTCTGGCAGTATCCGGTAAGTTCTTAGGTGCAGATTTCCCTGCATCCGTACACTTTGTTGGAACAAAATAATTCGTCATTATTTTGTCAAGCAACGAAATTAAATTCAGAAAGAGTAAGGAGAAAGCTGTCAAACGGCTTTCTCTTAGCTCTTTTTTTGTGTGTTACTAAGAAAAAATTATCACAATATATTCACCTCACCCAATGGGGAAGACACCATTATCCTGTCAGCAAGGCTGCTATGCCGCTAAAAACACTTCCGGTATGCAACCGACGGCGAGGAAACAAAATTATCCAAACCGCCTGAACCGCTTCTGAAGCCTACATGCGGTACACATCAAAGACAGACTTTGCCATCGGAAAAAGCCTGCCTTTAATCATGTAAAAACCATGACTTTACATACCCTTTGCGGAATACACGCAGGCAAGGGTAATGAACAGGAAACAATTATGGATTACAAAACAAGTAAATTATATAAGCAAAATGAAAAAGTTATACTTTTTATTCAGCCTTCTTATGGCAACAGTAATCGGATTAAGTTCGTGTGAAAGTGACGATTCACTTACCAATGAGCCACCTGCACAGGAATATATTGATAAGGCGAAGGAAATCCTTGTAGGAGACCTCGTGCTCTCAACCCGTGCTACAATGAGCGGTGTGGACAAGACGCTGTTGGAAAGCGGTTGCCCCACCAAATTCAACTTTTCTTGGCGGGAAGACGGCACGATGGTGCTCGACCTGAGCGACTTCACCGTGGGCGCCATGCCCTTCGCCATCACCTTCCGCTGTGCAACGAAGTTTATGCAACTCAACAGTTGGGAAAAGGATGAATACCCCGGCAGCGGTTGGGTGAAGTTCGTGGGAACGGACGGAAATGTCACCACGAGCGGCGATGACGCTGCGGACAACCAGGAAGGGAGCGGCGCCCGTGTAGATGGTTTCCTGAACGTGGACACCAAGCAAGTGGAGTTCATCGTGGACTACAACATGATGAACGTGCGCACCGAAACCTTCCTGCAAGAAATCGACAAGAGCCGTATCGACCGCTTTGAAGAAGAATTTGCCCAGTACGAAAAAGACTTGGAAGAAGCCAAGAAAGAACAGGGCAAGGCTTGACCTTTCGATTGCAGGAAAGAAGGAAAGACCGTAAGACACACGGCTTTCCCTCTTTTTTGTGTAGAATAACATGTTTTGATGATAGACAGATGAAAAGAATAACAGCCATCTTATTTTGTGTCTTACTGGCATGTATGAATGCCCAGGCACAACGTAAAGTAAAGCTCAAAGTTCTGGAGAAAGGGACGGAACAGCCGGTCATCGCGGCCACTGTGGTCTATGCCGATAACGAAGCGTTGCAAAACCTGCAGGGGAGCGTCACGAATGTGGACGGGCTGGCGGAACTGAAAATCCCCTCCAAGAAAACGTATTATTACAAAATATCCTATGTCGGTTTTGTTCCGGCAACAGGAAAGATAGAAGCGACCGAAACCGAGAAGACCGTCTATCTGGAAGAGGATCATTTGGGACTGAACGAGGTAGTCGTCACCGGTTCGCGTACAGCGCGACCCATCAAGATGTCGCCCGTTACGACGCAAGTCTTGGGCGGCAAGCAGTTGGTCGAAGCCGGATACAGCAACCTGCAACAGGCATTGCAGCAGGAAACTCCCGGTCTGAATATCCAGAAGGTGGGCTTCGGAAACGAAATCTCCATGCAGGGGCTCGACGCCCGCCACGTGCTGTTCCTGATGGACGGCGAGCGCATGACGGGCGACATGGCCGGGAATCTCGACTACGAGCGTTTCAACCTGCACGCCATCGACCGTATCGAGATTGTAAAAGGAGCCAGCAGTACGCTGTACGGCTCGCGTGCCGCCGGTGCGGTAATCAACCTTATCACGAAGAAAACGACCAAACCGCTTTCCATCGACGCAGGTGTGCGCTACGGACAGATGAACGAGCGCAATTACAAGAATCCGCAACCGAAGGATTTTTTGTATATGTTCGAGAAGAATGCCGACCGCCCCAACCTGCAAGGCTGGGTATCTGCCGGATTCAAGGCGGGGAAAGTAACCTCGCAGACCGACGCATGGTACAGTTCCTCGGATGCGTTCTACATGTATCAGGCGGAGAATGACAAGAAGGTCTACACGCAGGAGGCCAATCCCTTCCTTCCGCACGACATCACCGTGGTCAACTCGTCCTCACGTCCGCCGATGGGCATCGAGGGCAAGGAGCATATCACGGTTTCCCAAAAACTGTATTACGACCCGACCGATGACCTCTCGGTCTTGGTTTACGGGAGCACCTTCTTCATGAACACGTATGACCTGATACAGGACATGACTTTCAGCCAGGCGCGTGACTGGACGGCGGGAGCCAAGCTGACCTACCACGTGAAGGACTGGTTCAGCGTTACGGGTAGCCTTCATGCCGACTTTTACGACCGCTTCAAGCGGCACGAGCGCATCGACACGCGCAACAAGGACTACGAGAGTAGCATCTGGCAGCCGCGCCTGACCATCACGAGCAACTACTTCGACGGGCACAGCCTGATCTTCGGTGTGGAACATACGTCGGACGAACTGACCTCCGACCGTTTCTCCGGCAATGCCAACCACGATCTGAAAACCCGCGCCTTGAAAGAAACGGAGTATTTCTTGCAGGACGAGTGGACCATCAACCCCAAGTGGATGGTATCTGCCGGACTGCGTACCAACTTCTCGAAGGCGTTCGGTTTCATGGGGATGCCCAAGATTGCCGCCAAGTATTCGCCCAACGAACGGTGGAGCATCCGCGCCAACTATTCGATGGGATACCGTTCTCCGAGTATCAAGGAACTCTTCTTCAACTGGGACCATTTGGGCATGTTCATGATCCGCGGAAACGAGAACATGCAACCGGAAAAGAACAATTATTTCTCGCTGGGAGCCGAGTACAGCAACGACCGCCTGTTCCTGTCCGGTACGGCCTACGGCAACTATTTCCGTGATAAAATCGAGGGCGTATGGCGCATCTACGACATGCAGTACAACTTCGAGTACACCAATTTGAGCAAGCAACGCCTTCTGGGGCTGGAAGCCTTGCTGCGCTGGCACGTGCTGGACTGCCTGACGCTGAACGGGACGTACAGCTTCGTGAACGTGAGCAAGAACGAGGGCATACAGGTGAACACCACCTCTCCCCATGCCGCCACGGCCAGTCTGGACTACAAGTTCACGAAGAAGAACTACCGGTTGAACGCCGTGTTCAGCGCCTCGTACATGGGACGCAAGAAGTTCGACGTGCAGGACCGCGTGTTCGTGGAAGAGGACAACAAGAGCTATGACGCCTACTTCCGTTGCGACCTGCCGCAATACGTGCTGTGCAACCTGTCGGTGTCGCAGACCTTCTACAATAAGGTAAAACTGACGCTCGGTGTGGACAACATCTTCAACTACGTGCCGAAAACCCTCGGTTCGGGCATCACGATGTTCAACGTGCCCGCCACGCCGGGAACACGCGGATGGGTGCAGTTGGAATTTATGCTGGACGATGTGATTAACTCTTTAAGGAAAAAGAAATGATTAAATATACGACAATGAAACGTATGGGATTATTCAAAACGGTAAGCCTCCTGCTGGGCTGTCTCACGATGTTCTCCTGCGTGGACTATGACGACATACAGCCCTTTACGGGCAAGACGCTGCCCCGCAAGTCGGGCTATTCCACAGGGGTGACGAACGACTGGATATACTTCAACCTCCGCACGGGAGAGTCATTCAACACTTACACCGTGAACAAGGACATCAAGGAAGGCGAACAAATCAACCGCACGGACTGGGATCTGGCTTTCTGCGGCTATACCATGCGTACCAATTCGGGTACGAGCGGCATCGGTCAGGGCGGTGCCGCCGACTTGGGCTATGGCGGTTACGATGACTGGACGAGCGTTTCACAACTGCCTTCCGACTTGGAATGGGTCGTTGACACGGACGACGTGCGCGTCACCATGTCGCAGAACGACTGGAACCATTACCTTGTGGAAAACAATCTGGACTTCGATGCCAACCCGTGGTTCGACCCCAACAACGGTCCTGCCACGACCGAGACCAATGCCAACCCGCTGCTGTCGCAGGCCATGAGCTTCTCCGGGCCTCCCCCCACATACACCCCTTCGTTCCACACGTATGTGGTGCGTACCGCCGACGGAGAGAGGTACTTCAAGATACAGATTATCAGTTGGTACGATGCCAACGTGGAAATCGGTGATGAAGGCGGGAGAATCAGTTACTATTGCGACGAATTGAAATGACGGAAAGTATGATGGGACAATTCGTGCGCTTTATGCGCTTCTGCAACCGGCGGTGGGTGAAATGGCCGACAGTTATCGTCTTCCTGACGGCGATAACGGTCGCCCACTTCGTCATGGCAGACAAGTACGGGGACAGCCCCAATGCTCCCACTTGGGAGTTTACAATTACGCTGCACGCCGCCATGCTGGTTGCTGCGGCAATTATTATAGTATTCTACAAGAAACGTATCAAACGTAAATTAATGGAATATGGAAAAGACTAACGTAACGACCACTGAAACAACAAATGTAACACCTCCTGCCGCCAAACGGCGCTATTGGTGGAAAGCCATCGCTTCTTTCCTCATGGTATTGTTTACCATGCCTTTGGGGCACGGGCTGATGATTATCATGGAGCATCTGATGAGCGAGACCGTTCTGCACTATTCGGCCTTTGTCATGGGCGCGGTAGGTATGGCGATGGTGATTGTCGGCGTATTCGCCAAAGGAGATACGCGCCAAACACTCTGGGGATTCTTCGGCGGTCTGCTCTTCTGGACAGGCTGGGTGGAATTTCTCTTCATGTATTTTGCCAACCGTTTCGGCACGCAGCCGGAACTCGACCCTGTGACGGGTGAAATCGTAACCCGTCCCGAATATCTCATACTGCCCGCCTCGTTCGGTTTTTGGATGATGATTATGGTAATGTACCTGTTCAGTACAAAGAACGGATGCAACTTCATCAACTGGTGGCAACGGTTGCTCTTCCGTGGTAAGAAGAACGACATCGCCGCCCGCCCCATGACGCGCCACACGAGTATCGTCACATTCATGGAACTGATGATGTTGCTGTGGACTTCCTACCTGTTGCTGATGTTCTGCTACGATGATGTATTCCTGGGCGAGAATCATCCGGTGACACTGTTGGTGGGGGTCGGATGCTTTATCGGCTCGTTCTTTATCTTCGCCAAACAGTTGCGCCTTTCTGCGTGGGGGGCCAACATCCGTATGGCAATCGCTACCGTTATCGTGTTCTGGACACCGATTGAGATCCTTGGCCGTATGGATTTGTTGAGCGAGATATGGGTAGACCCTATGGGGCATAAGACGGAAATGATTATCATACTGGCAGCGTTCCTTGTACTGGCTGTTTACCTGTGGTATATGGGTGCGAAGAAAAAGAATGCCGTTTCCCAATAAAGAAAACCGGATATGGCAGCAACAAAAGAGAGAAAAAGGCACTGGCTTAAAGCGTTTGTCTCCATCGCTGTGACATTGGTTGCCATGCCGCTGACACACATCCTGGCACGTGCGCTGAAAGACGGTACGGCGGGGGTGGAACAGTTCTATGCCGGTATGGGAATGGGGCTGTTCGGTTTGCTGATGGTCATTATCGGTGTATTCATAAAAGGCGACGTCAAACAAACGCTGTTGGGTTTGTTCGGCGGTATGTTTTACTGGATGGGCGCCATCGACTTCCTGTTTATGTACTATGCCAACCGTTTCGGCACGCAGGCGCAGCTCGACCCGGTAACGGGCGAGATTGTCAGCCGGCCGGAATACCTGATACTTCCGTCCACATTCGGGTTCTGGGCCATGACGATGATGCTGTACCTGTTCTGCACTGCCAACGGCTGCAATTTCCTGAACTGGTGGCAGCGCTTGTTCTTCGGCAAGCACAAGAAGGAAATCGCCGCACGCCCCATGACACGCCATACCAGCATTGTCGCTTTTATGGAAGTCATTACCATGCTGTGGACGTGCTACTTGGTGCTGATGTTCTGCTACGATGAGCGTTTTTTTGGTGACCATCATCCGGTGACATTGCTTGTCGGGATGCTGGGCTTCATCGGTTCGCTGTTCATGTTCGCCAAGCTGTTGCGTTATGCTTCGTGGGGCATGAGCCTGCGTTTCGGTTTCGCCACCGTAATTATCTTCTGGATCGCGGTAGAGGTCTTCGACCGGATTCACCTGCTGAACGGGCTATGGGCAAATCCACAAGGACATGTGCAGGAAATCGCGTTGATTCTGGTTTCGTTTGCAGTAACCGGGCTTTATCTCGCTTGTGACAGACGAAAGAAAACTGCGGATGTAAAACGACAATAAAAGATAAATCATGAAACGGATAACTTGGAGGAAACATCATAAATGGTTCGGGTTGCTGTTCTGCTTCTTCATGCTCATGTTCTGTTGGAGCGGTATTGTGCTGAATCATCGTGAAGCGGTGGCCGACATCAACGTCAGCCGGAAGTGGCTGCCTGCGGGTTATCGTTTCGAAGCATGGAACGGCGGGCTGCTGAGGGGAACGCTGCGCTATACGGACAAGGATTCCGTGGCTCATATACTGGCCTATGGTGCAGCCGGGGTATGGCGCACGGACACTGCCGCCTCGGCTTTTGCGGACTTCAACGAAGGACTTTCCCAAGGGGCGGACTACCGTAGCATGAAAGGCATAGTGCAAACACCCGACGGTACGCTGTATGCCGCCGGCCAGTTCGGCCTGTACCGCCACGACGGAACGGCTTGGATAGAAATCCCCCTGCCTTTGGACGAGGGAGAACGTCTTTCGGACATCACCGTCCGGGGCGACACGCTGGTAGTTGCCGGACGTTCGTACCTCTATCTCTCCACGTCTTCTCACGCCGGATTTCGGAAAATACAGGTGAAAGTTCCCGACGGTTACGAGCCGAAGGTGACGCTTTTCCGCACGGTGTGGATGTTGCATAGCGGGGAGTTGTTCGGCACGGCAGGCAAGCTGGTTGTGGATGCGGTGGCTGTTGTGCTGGTTCTCCTGTGCCTCACGGGGCTTGCCTACTGGCTGCTGCCCAAGGACATGCGCCGCCGCCACCGCCACGGGCGGCACACGGAAGGCGAAGCCCGATGGACACGCCTCTCCCTGCTGTGGCACGACAAGCTGGGACGCACCACTATCATACTGACCCTCTTGGTGGCCGTTACGGGCTGGTGTCTCCGTCCACCCGTCATGATACCGTTGGCTCTGACTAAGACACCCGCTCTGCCCGGCACTTCCTTAGACAGCCCTAATCCTTGGCACGACAAGCTGCGCATGGTGCGCTATGACGATATGTGCGGTGACTGGCTGCTCTCCACTTCCGAAGGTTTTTATTCGCTGGCTTCACCGGATGCCGTTCCCGTGAAGGTGGAGGAAGCTCCCCCGGTCAGTGTCATGGGGCTGAATGTCTGGCAAAAGGATAAGCAGGGGAACTGGCTGGCCGGTTCGTTCAGCGGCCTGTTCGTTTGGGACAGACAGCAGGGCTGGGTAACGGACTACTTCACGGGAGAAGAAGCCGAAGATACAGCCGGTCCTCCTTTCGGCAAGTTTGCCGTTTCGGGTTACAGTGCGGATTTCAAGGGAAAGGAATGCGTGGTGGAATATTACGAGGGAACGGATGCACTTGTCCAGCCCGGCGAACTCTCCACACAACCCATGTCGCTTTGGAACTTCGCTTTGGAAGTACACAGCGGACGGGTGTTCATAGGCAGCGTGGCTACTTACGTGTTTGTCTTCCTCGTGGGAGGAGGATGCGTATGGTGTCTGTGGACAGGATATAGGGTGAGAAAAGGAAACAAGTAATAAAACTTGTTTTTAAGAAAGTCTCTTGGAGATTGAGCACACCCGATTCTACACAAAATGCGATGGCATACGGCAGAACGCCCTGTTTATTTTCATGCAGGACCGGAGAGATAAAACGGCATTTGAAAGAAACGGATTGCCAGTTGAAAATTTGGGAGGCTTTGTTCAAGATTCCATTGGTTGGAATGACCGCATACGGAGACATCGCCTCTTTGCGCATAAAAAGTGAGGTTGTGCCGGTTTGAAGTGAACAACCTCACTTTTTATAATTTGGGGCAGCGATTGTTTAACATCCTCCGCAACATCCGCCTCTTCTGTGTTTCTTGTGATGACGATGATAATCGCAGCAACGACCTTCATGATCACAATCTACGCAACTTCTGCATTCTTCATTCTTGCGACAACCTCTGCATTCCGAGCAGTCCGTATCGCATTTACACTTGCGGCAGGTACAGTCCTCGCAACAACATTCTATTTTCACTGTTTCCTTTTCTTTTTTGTCCTTTTGTGCAAACAGGGTCACACAGCAGGCTGAAAAAACGAGGACACAAGTCAATACGATTTTCTTCATAAATTATAATGTTTTAATGTAATGACTAAAAATACTTGTCCCTATTATTCTTGGTTTTTCGGGAAAATTAAAATTACGTTTCCAAAAATAGAGATATAATTCAATAATCACAAATCACTTATAATAAATGATGTGAAAAATGAGATTCCATTCAAAATATGAATTAAGAGAAATCTTTCCGCAAGTACACCATGTCGGTAAGCAGCTTTCCATCCTCATAAATCGGATGATCGTAATTATCCGTGAAGAAATTTTTCAGTCGGTGTGAGATACGAAAGCCGCAATGTTCGTAGAAAGAGAGTGTAGATGGCGTATCTCCCGTACCGACAAGCATGACGGAACATCTGCCCTGATAGTATCCAAAGAGATAATCAACCAGCCGTTTTCCGTATCCTTTGCGTTGGGAGGAGGGACAAACGGCTATGTTTTTTATTTCGTAAATACCCTCTCCTTCACACGTCACTACAGAGATAGCCTTCAGACCGTCATCATAGAGGGCAAACATCTCACCTCGTTCCAGATATTTGTCTATCATGCTTTCTTGTTCATCTGCCAACAACAGCAAATCCAAGAATTGTTTCTTGTTAGAAGTAATAAGTTTTATTTCCATGTCATATATTCTTTTTCCAATGTTCCAAAACCGTTTCCAAGTGTTCAAGTCCCCTTTCTACCACCCCTTGATAAAAAGGATAAGGCTTTTTCCCGATGATGTTCAAACGAATTTCAACAATAGTCATTCTTTCATTTCGTCAGTTCCTTGATTTTGTTCACGATGCAGCCACCCCACACGTGCGCCTTTATCAGAAGCAGAGGCGGCCGGGTAACGGTTTTTCCATAGAAGATGGCCGCCACCACCTTGCCGCCGCACCTTTCTATCTCCTCCTTGTAGTCGGCCATACTCTGTCCGCTTGTCAGCACGTCGTCCACGATGATAATCTGTTTCCCTTCGATATTCCCCGTGATACGGTAGTTCCTTTCGAGGATACGGTTTTCGCCGCCTTTCGCCTCGTGCAAGCTGTCGCGTGACTCGAACACATCGACATCATATAAGCCCGAACTTAGGTCCGGCCGGTGGGTTGTGATGTACCAGTCGAGCCGTTTGAATCGCCGGGCATACTTGAACTCGTCGCTGCACGGCATAAACAGGATGTGGTAAGGGGCATCGGCCAAATTCAAGACGGACATGCACGCCTTAAAAAACTCGATACCGTGATTTTCGCCCTCTTTGAACTGGTAGAGGGAACAGCAGAACGCCCGCTGTTCATCGTCGATCAGGTCGGCGTACCGTGAAGGATAGTAATACCCATAGAAAGCGACTTTTATTCCGTGCGATTTGAACGGCTTGAGCGGCTGATGGTCCTCGAAAAAGTCCGAACGGGCGAAACAGAACATGAGGCAGGCTTCCCGATGGCCCGCCAGTACCGCCAGACGGCAATAACGGTCGCGCTCTTTGGCGGTAGCGGCGTGCTGCTGCGAACGCAGCAGCTGCAGTCTTCCGTCGCCAGAAACCGGCAAGATACGACAGCAGGACTGCAAGGCCGCACAAAACCATGAACCAGAGCTTTGCTTCCATATTCATTGGGATAAGGTTATTCCGACATACCTGTACAACCGGCAGTTTTCTCTGCCACGGGAGCTTTGCACCTGCCGTTCACCTGTTTCAATGTCTTCTCGAAATATCTTGTTTTCATGTATTTATGCAATTTATTACTGTGTAATATATAAGCAAAGGAATGAATTACATTTTGTCTGCTGACATTCCTAATATTTTTTCCATATTGGGACGAAAGAAATTGCCCCACTCTTCCAGTTTCTCAATGATAGGCAAAAGGGTTTCACCTATCGGAGTAATCGAGTATTCGGAATGTGGGGGAAGTTCCGCAAATATTTTCTTCTCTATGATTCCATACATTTCCAATTTCTTTAATTGCTGATTTATAACACGAGCATTGGCTTCAGGAAACAATTTGTGTAATTTGCTCGGACATTTAGCCCCATCGCTTAGCTCAAAAATGATACAACTTTTCCATGTCCCACTAATAACTTCCATTGCAATTCTGATTCCGTAATCAATGTCAAAAGGTATTTTCGATACCCGATTCTAATTTATATTCCACCTCCCAGTGCATGATAAAGTTTGATAATACTCTGTATGCGGTCAAAGCTGGTTTGCAACCGGTTTGTCTCTGCTTCAAGGAGTGACTGTTGGGTAGTTAATATTTCCAGATAGGTGGTACCGGAATGGCGCATCAACAGTTCCGTCTTTCGCACAGCTTCACGCAAGGTTTCAACCTGATGGGTGTTTATTTCAAATTGCGATTTTGCCGTCTGCCATGCGGTTAAGGCATCATTCACCTCTTTCCCCGCGTTCAGTAATGACTGTTGGTATAACAATCTGGCTTCTTCCTGACGGGTTTGAGCAATTTTCAAATTAGCGATATTTGTTCCACGGTTGAATAACGGCTGTGTCAGCGAAGCGATTGCATTGAACAGCCACTGTCCGGGATTGGTGATTACCCCGCCTCCATTGTTGGTCCAGCCCAATGTACCCGAAAGAGTGATATTGGGGTAGAAGGCCGAGCGGGCTACATTGGTGGCGTAGAACGCTTGAGCCAGTTCCATTTCAGCCCGACGAACATCAGGACGATTGGATAATAACAGCAAAGGAACTCCGACAGAGATTGTATCGGGGAAAGACGCTTCTGCCAAATCGCTCCGCTCAATCGAGTGCGACGGCATGGCAAGTATCGCCGACAAGGCGTTTTCTGTCTCAGAGATACTTTTGCATATAGCCAGTTGCGATGATTCCAGCTGCATCACGTTTGCCCTTGCCTGCAACACACCGGCATCATTCGCCTTGCCCACCTTTTTCAACGCTTCAAGTGTGCGCACGGTAGCCTGCCAGTTTTCCAAAGTCCGATGATTTATCACCTTTTGCGCATCAAGCAGGGCGAGGGTATAGTAACTGTCCGCTATCGTAGCGACAAGCTGTGTCTGTACGGCCTGCCGGTAGTCACGACTTCCTTGCAATGCGGCAACCGCACCACGCTTTGCTGCCGTAAGTTTGCCGAATAATTCAAGCTCCCAACTTGCGGACGCTCCCACATTGTACGCCTTTGCCGTAGCTCCGTCATATTTGTTTCCGCTGCCTTCCGCACTGATTCCCAATGAAGGGAGGTACGACAGTCTGGCTGTCATCAGGGCGGCTTCTGCCGCTTCCACTCGCAGGCGTGCCACATTGAGGTCGGTATTCTGCCGGAGTCCTGTCTCAATCAAAAACTGAAGTTTACGGTCGGTAAACATCTCCCGCCATGACATGGATGCAAGCGTTGTTGTATCAATGCCAGCCGGGATATTCCGGTACAGCTTCTCTGTCGGAATGTCAGCCCGATGATACCGGCTGTATGTGCCACAGCCGGTAAGCATCAAGGTTGATATGGTAAATAAGATGATCTTCTTCATTTAATTACGTTTAATCCGTTCTTGAATATATTGAAATGTGATGAACAGTGACGGTACGAGGAACAGCAGTGCCAGCGTACCTACTATCATACCTCCGATTACGCCCGTGGCGAGCGAGCGGCTGCCGTTGGCACCCACACCATGAGCCATCATCAGCGGAACGAGTCCGAACACCATAGACAATACGGTCATCAGGATGGGGCGCAGGCGAACCTTTGCCGCACTGTATGCCGCCTGCGCGAGGGTCATGCCTTCCGACCGCCGCTTGCCGGCATATTCGGTCAGCAGAATGGCTGTCTTGGCAAGCAGCCCGATAATCATAATCAGTCCGGTCTGCATGTAGATGTTGTTCTCCAGCCCGAACAGTCCCGCGAACAGGAAGCTGCCCATCAAACCGCAAGGCACGGACAGCAACACGGCAAACGGGATGAACACGCTTTCATAGAGGGCACACAGTATGAGGTATATCAAGACCATGCACAGCACGAATATCCACACGGCATTGTTCGTCGTATTGCTTTCTTCGCGCGACAACCCTCCCAACTCGTAGGTGTAACCTGACGGGAGAACGTGGTCGGCAGTTTCCCTTATGGCCTTCAATACCTGTCCCGAACTGTATCCTGTTGCCGGCGACCCGCTGATGGAAATGGCATTGAACATATTGAAGCGGGTCAGGTCCGACGGACCGTTGGTCTTGGTAAGACGGACAAAATGGCTCAACGGCGACATGGAGCCGTCGGAAGTACGGACATACATGCCGTCCAACGATTCGGTGTCCATGCGATATTCGGCAGGAGCCTGCATGGTGACATGGTACAGTTTTGAGAAGCGGTTGAAATTCGATACATATTCTCCCGAAAAATATCCCGAGAGTGTTGACAGGACATCGGAAGGAGACACACCGGACTGTTCGCATTTGGCAGCATCTATATCCACCCAGTATTGCGGATAATCAGCCGCGAACGATGAATAGACCTCACCGATCTCCGGTCTGCCCGACAACGCTTCCACAAACCGGTCGGTCACTTGGCTGAAGGCGGTTATGTCTCCGGCGTTTTTGTCCTGCAAGTACAGTTCAAAACCGTTGCCCATCCCATATCCGGCAATCATCGGGGGCGACATGGCGAATACGGTGGCATCGGGAATATCGGCGGTGGCGGCATAAATACGGCCTATTACATCGTTCACCGACTGCCCTTCCCCTTTGCGCTCGTCCCAATCCGTGAGAGTGAGAAAAGACATGGCCTGCGAAGGTCCCGAGCCACTGAAAGAAAAGCCTGCCACAGTACCGTTGTATTCAATCTCTGCGATACTGTCAAGACGGCTGTTTATACGTTTTAGGGTTTTGCCGGTCTGCGCCATGGATGTACCGGGTTTCGTGTTCATGCTGACCATGACCGTGCCTGTATCTTCTTCAGGAATAAGTCCGGTCTTGGTCGTATTGACAAAAAGCACCAACAGCCCGAACGATACCGCGATAGTGCCCCACAGCAGCCACCTGCGATGAATGACATATAGCACACCGCGCACATAACGACGGCTCAAACGGTCAAAAACCGCATTGAATGCCTTGCGGAAGCGTGCCGCGAAGTTGTTCTTCGTGTTCCCGTGCTCGTCAATGTAAGGCTTCAGCAGCAGGGCGCACAATGCCGGAGAAAGGGTGAAGGCATTGATGGCCGAAATGCCCACGGCAACCGCCATCGTGATACCGAACTGCGTATAGAACGCCCCTGAAGTACCGCCCATCATGCCCACAGGGAAGAACACCGCCATGAAAATAAGGGTGGAGGTCAGAATGGCCGACGACACGCCCTTCATGGCATCATCGGCGGCAAGCACCGGAGACTGATACCCCTCGTCGAACTTCGCCTGCACGGCTTCCACCACCACGATGGCATCGTCCACCACCGTGCCTATGGCAAGCACAAGGGCGAAAAGCGTAAGCAGGTTGATGGAAAAGCCTATCAGTGACATTACGGCAAACGTTCCGATGATGGACACGAAGATAGAAATCGTGGGAATCAGCGTGGACTTGATGTCCTGTAAGAACACATACACCACCACGATGACTAAAAGTATCGCCTCGATAAGCGTCCTGATGACAGAATGGATGGAGGCATTCAGGAACTTGTTGGTGTCGGTAAGCACCACAAACTCTGCCCCTTCGGGCAAATCGCGGCTGAGGTCATCGAGTACCTCGTGTATCTCATTGATGGTGCTTGATGCGTTCGAACCGGATTTCTGGTTTATCATCATCATGGCTGCCGGATGTCCGTTCACTTCGGATGAATAATTGTAATACTCATCGCCCAGCTCTATATCCGCGACCTCTTTCAATCGCAATACATCGCCGCCGGGCAGGGACTTGACCACCAGTTCGCCGAACTCTTCCGCAGTCGAGAGCCTGCCCCGGTATTTCATCGTGTACTCGTTTGCCCCGTCGGAGTTCTGTCCGAAAGAACCGGTGGCGGCCTCAATGTTCTGCCGTGCCAATACCGCCGAAATATCATCCGGGATAAGCCCGTACCCCGCCATCTTGTCCGGTTTGAGCCACAAACGCATACTGTAGTTCGAGCCGAACAGCTGTGCCTTTCCGACACCGCCTATACGTTTCACCCGTGGCTCGACATTGATTTTCATGTAATTGTTCAGGAAAGTCTGGTCGAAACGGTCGTCGGGTGAGTAAAGCGCGAAAGTCATCAGCTCGGCATTCTGCTGTTTCTCTGTCGTGACGCCGCTTTTGGTGGCTTCCGCCGGAAGCTGGCTTAACGCGCCATTCACACGGTTCTGCACGTTCACCGCCGCCATGTCCGCGTTGGCACCCTGCTTGAAATAGATGTTGATGGAAGCATCGCCCGTGTTGGATGCGGTAGAGGTCATGTAGATCATGTCCTCCACTCCGTTAATGGCTTCCTCAAGCGGGACGATTACCGCTTTCTGCACGGTTTCGGCATTCGCACCGGGATAGGTACAGAACACGTTGACAGTAGGCGGTGCAATGTCGGGATATTGCTCCACCGGGAGCACTTTGATGGCGATGAGTCCCATCAAGACAATCACCACGGAAATAACGCCCGAGAATACCGGGCGGTCTATGAAAAATCGTAGATTCATGGGGTTACGTTTTTAGGTGTAACAATCATTCCTTCCTTTACAAGTCCTACCCCTTCGGTGATGATGGTGTCGCCCACGGACACACCTTGCTTCACCACGAAGTGGTTACCATCGTTCAGACGGTCCACGGTCAGGTAGGCTGCTTCGGCCTTTCCGTTTCTGAGGCGGTAGGCGATAATCTTGTCCTGCAATTCCACGGTGGCGGTCTTGGGCAGCAGGATGGCATCCGCATCCACTCCTTGCAGGACGATATTGCCGATGGTGCCGCTCAGCAGCTCACGGTCGGGGTTGGGGAAGCGGGCTTTGATTTGCACCGCCCCGGTGGTGGCATTGACCACGCCACTGACAGTCTCTATGCGTCCCTTCCGTCCGTAGAACGTGCCGTCATTCAGTTGCAGGCCGACTTCCGGCATTTGGGAAATCATCTTGTCTATGGAACCGTATTGTGTCCTGAACTGACGCAGCTTGTTTTCGGAGACGGAGAAATAGGCGTACATTTCCGCATTGTCGGAAACTACCGTGAAGGGCTGCGTCATGCCGGGACTGACAAGTGCGCCGATGCGGAAAGGAAGCGTGCCTACCACTCCGTTGCTGGGACTTTTTATCTCGGTATAGGAGAGATTGTTGCGGGCATCCGTTTCCTGAGCCTTTGCCTGTTCGAGTTCGGCAAGTGCTACCGCCAGCCCGTTGCGGGCAAGAGAGAGTTCGTAATCGGATATGACTTTCTCATCAAACAAGGCTTGCTTGCCTTGCAGCTCGATCCGTGCCGTTTCCACTTTTGCCTGTGCTGCGCTGACGTTTGCCTGTGCGGTGCGCAAGGCTGCCTGATAGGGCACTTGGTCGATGACGGCAAGCACTTGTCCCGTCTTAACCTGCTCCCCTTCTTTCACACACAGGCGGGTGATACGGCCCGACACTTGGGGTACTATGTCCACATCCTGCCGCCCACGGATGGAGGCGGAATAACTTTCTTGAAATTCAACTGCCCGGGAAGAAACCACCATGACGGGCAATGTCTGTCTCATTTCCTGTTCCCTCTGTTCTTGTTTGCAGGCTGTCAATAATGCAGCCAGCAGGCTTGTTACCGTGATGCCGGCTATCCATGTTCTTCTATTCATCATCTGTTCTTATTGTTTTTCCATTCCTTATTCAATACCGCATAAATGCAGGTGTCCTCATACCGTGGTGTTCCATCGGGATGGCACACAAACGATATGAATTCCTTCATGCATCCTTCATATCTCATTCCGAGACGTTCGCACAATCTTTTCGACCGCAGGTTGTCATCCTCCACAAAGCCGTAGATGCGACGTGCGCCTGCTTCACGGAAAAGGTAATCCAGAAATTCCGTTGCCGCTTCATGCGCCAATCCCTTGCCCTCGAAGCGTTGGTTGAAATGCCAGCCCACGTTGAATGTGTCGGCTTCTTCACGCAATGCAAAAACATCACCGATTATGAAATCGTCTTCCTTCAGGCACACGGCATAGCGCAGCAACTCCTTTGGAGTATTGGATATATAAGCCAGTGCAGACTCTTCAGAGCACAAGCGTTCGCTCACGAAGCAGTTGACACGCGGATGGGAGAGGTATTCCAGCAAACCAACGGCATCCTTCTCCTGAAAATCTCTGATGATAAGGTGTTCTGTTTCAATAATCATAAGTCGCCAATTTTGGCTGCAAAGATATTCCATACCCAATTTGCCGACAACCGGCATGCAGTCGAAACGGAAAAAAACATTTATAAAACAGCTAAAATGGCTTCTGAAATGTCATTGTAAATGCTCTTTTCAAAGATGCACATCTTTGGGCAGTTAAGCCATGCTTCTTGATGCGTCACCTTCCTACAGATTACCAAAATCATACCCTGTTTTGGCAATCTACGTTCATTATGCAAGCATCGAATACAGTATAAATGATAGAACCATCTGTCTCGACACTCCTTTTATCTGTTTCAACTGCTGTTTTGTCTGTTTCATCCGGTTTCGACCTATCAAATGAAAAAGCAAAGTCGTACCTTTGCAACATGAAGTAACTTTGCAACCAAATATGATCAAAGAAAATGTAAAAATAATGAACTGGCGGAACGGCTTCCTGCTATCGCTCGTTTCCTATATCCTCTACCTTATTATATGGTTAATTCTTGATGACGAAACCGCCAACCAATTACCGGGAATGGCGACAGTCGATTATGTCGTCGATTTTTTGTTGTGTATGCTCTTTACCTACATATCCTTGGGGTTCTCTTACCTTGTTTTTAAGATTTTGCCGTTCAGAACATCTTATGTGTGGGTGATTGTCTATGCTTCCTGTCTTTTGACGCTGAATAACCTCGTTGCGTTCGGCATGACATCTCTGTTCAATCTTTTGTGGGATGAAACCGGCAACGGGCTTCTTGACGAACTGATCAACATGAAGGGGGCTTACACTTTTGCCATGATAGCCACTTTCATATCAAGCGTTTATGCCAACACATTCTTCCTCCAGTCATACATCAGGGCGCGCGATGAGAAGCAGGCTCTTGAAATGGCACTGATGAAGGAGAAGGAGATTGCCTTACAGTCGCAACTCAACTCGCTGAAGCTGCAAATTAATCCGCACTTCATGTTCAACAACTTCAACAACCTGCTGGAATTGATAGAGGAAGATACCAAACTTGCCGGCAAGTTCCTGAGTAACCTGTCGAAAGTGTACCGGTACATCATCACCAATCTGGACCGGAATCTGATTCCCGTCAGAGATGAGATAAAGTTCCTTGAATCATACTTGTATCTGATGCAGGTGCGCCACGTCGGAGGGGTCGTCACGAACATCAGCCTCGAACTGAAAGAATGCAAAGGATACCTTCCCCCGGCCGTGTTGCAACTTCTTGTGGAGAATGCAATAAAGCATAACGGTTTTTCGATGGAAAATCCGTTGTTTATTGACATCACGTTGTCTGACGACTATATCACAGTGCGCAACCTTAAATCTTCCTTGCTCTCAAAAATGGAATCGACCGGCTTGGGTCATAAAAACATAATAGAGCGTTATTCGTTGCTCTGCGATAAAAAAGTCAAGATAGAAAATGCCGAGAACTTCTATTCGGTGAGTTTGCCCATCATAAAAAAACAGTCCCTATGAAGATACTGATTCTTGAAGACGAACAGCGCAATGCCATGCGTCTCATTAGATTGCTGAACGACATTGATACGACGTTTATAATTGAAGGACCACTTACAAATATCAAAGAGGCGGTCGATTTTTTCCAATCAGGCAAAACAACAGACCTCATCCTTGCGGATATCCGCCTTACTGACGGCCTGAGTTTTGAAGCGCTTAAATATGCTCCGGCAACCGTTCCAATCATATTCACCACCGCATACGATGAATATGCGGTACAGGCTTTCAAGTTCAATAGCTTTGACTATCTTCTGAAGCCTTTGGATGCCGATGAACTTGAAGCTGCCATAGATAAAGCTACCAAAGCTGGCAAGAATTATGCTGACGAAAATCTCCGGCAGCTTTTCGATTCGTTGCAGAAGAACCAGTTCCGCTATCGGGAACGTTTCCTGTTGCCCTATCGTGACGGGTATAAGACCGTACGTGTTTCGGACATCAACCATATCGAAACCGAAAACAAGACGGTATACCTTCGTCTTAATAATGGAACTTCAGAAGTTGTCAATATGTCAATGGACGAACTCGAACAGCAACTCAATCCTGATTGCTTCTTCCGTGCCAACCGCCAATACATAATTAACATAGAATACGTATTGTTTCTTTCTAATTATTTCGGAGGGAAACTTATTGTCCGCTTAAAAGGGTATCCGAACACAAAAATAACCGTTAGTAAAGAGAAGGCTCAACGGCTAAAAGAGTGGATTGACAAATAGTCTCTGCCATGCTATGATAACATTTCTGTACTCACTTTCAGTTAGAAAAAACTGAATATCTCGCTACTCCATGAGGAACGCGCGGATATTCTTTATAATCGCTTGTTCCAGTTCGTATTCGGAATGTTCTTTCGAAAGGCCCACAAGGTCGAATGTATATTCGTCTTTCAGGGCAAGTATGGCCTGGTTCTTTATCTTCTCCGGCAAGGTCATGTCGAAGTTGCTCTGACCGAGCAGATAATTTTCGTAGGTCTTTGCTTCTATCTTGTTGATAAGTACATCTTTCGTCCAGCCGTATTTCTTGGTTGACAAGATGTAGAATTGCCGTTGTTGCATCTCTTTGCACTTGGTCAGAATGACGATGTGCTTCGACCAGCTAATTTCTCCAACTAACGGTTGGAGAATTTCATTCGACCGGTATTCGGTATAAAAACGGGCCATGTCCCACATGTTGGAAACACCGAATCCCTTTATACCCAGAAACTCCTTTTGTATGTACCGCGAAAGGTTCTCCATGACGGATTTTCCCCAGCCCAAGGCCGCTTGTTGTTCGGTAATCCGCCTGCCGATTTCCCAATACAGGGCGATCATCTCTTTGTTTACGGCCTTCAATGCCTCGTATTGGGGCGACCGGATGCGGGAGGTTATCTCGTTTCTGAAATCGAGATATTCGGGAGATAAGATGGGAGTATTCTTTTCAGTCATAGGTTATTCATTATAATCGGTTACAGGGGTAAGTTTTTCTTTTGATTATGCACAGGATTCCCTTGTCTTATCCCATCTTCTCCGGATTTCCGGTCTGTCGGCAGCATTCCCCGTTGTACGACGCTTTCTCCCTTTTCTATACCCGTTCCGTCCTTTCTCCCTTGTACGCATTTTCCTCCCTCTTTTAGCTGTCGGTTTCCGTGCCCAGCCTTGCAGCGACCTGCGGGGTATTATTTTTCCGCGAAGGTAACGGGCCGTTCCAATCTTGCCAATGCCGGCTGCGCCGCGAGTGAGGCGCAAAAATCTTCCTCTCCGTTGTCGAGCGTATTTTTTCGCTTCAGCCTTGTCCGATTGTCCCTGCCACCTTCAAGAGGCAGAAAAATAATCCCGGAGGCCGCAAACAGGCCGAATAAAGGGAAACAAACAAGGTTAAATTATGAGTTACAGCAAATTAAAATCACTGGTGGCAAACGTGGAAGCCATTGCAACGGCAATGAAAGTCCGTATCGACGACCGACAAGCCACTGACGAAGAGAAAGAGGTATTATCCCGATATTCCGGTTTCGGGGGGATTAAAGATGTATTGAATATAGGAACGGAGCATACCGTCAGCGATGATGTGGCCGAGCCTATCCGCAAGCTGCAGGACTTGATAGGCGCATATCCCTATTATGACGACGCCATGCGGCAAGCCGTCATCAACAGTATAAAATCCTCCGTCCTGACTGCTTTTTACACACCGAAATTCCTCGTGGACGCAGTAACCCGGCAGATACACGCTACATTCAAGGATAACTGCCTGCAAATGAGTACCTTTCTTGAACCCAGTGCGGGAATTGGCGGCTTTCTGCCCGTCTCCATGCCCGGCACTCGCAGCTACGCTTTTGAAAAAGATTGTCTTACGGGGCTTATCCTGTCGCTTCTGTATGACGAGGCGACCACGGTAACGGCAGGCTTCGAGACGATAGCCGACCAGCATCTGGAGCATGAGAGCTTCGATGTTATCGCCTCGAATATCCCGTTCGGCAATTTCCGGGTGTTCGATGCGGAAATGTGGAAGAAAGGCGGCATGTACGAACAGTCAGCCAAGACCATACACAACTACTTTTTTGTCAAGGCAATGGAACTGTTGAACGAGGGCGGACTGCTGGCGTTCGTTGCGCCGAGAGGAATTGCCGACACGCCGGGCAACAAGTTCGTGCGCGAGTACCTCGTCAATCATGCCGACCTCATAACGGCCTTACGGCTACCCGATACCCTTTTCATGCAGACGAGCGGCATAGAGGTAGGGAGCGACCTTTTGATATTCCAAAAGCACAGCCGCAAGGCGACGCTCTCGTTACGGGAGAAGATGTTTTTGCAGGTCTCCAAGGAAAAGGTCGACACGGCAGGAACGATGACCGACTATGCGAACAAAATCTTTACCCTCCCCAAGACCGCCCTTGCCACGGACAGTCGCATTGCGCTGAACCAGTTCGGTAAGTACGTCCGCAAATACCAGTGGTTAGGCGATGGAAACGCCATGTCCCAATACCTTTCCGCACTGCTCAAATACGATTTCGACCGCTATTTTCGCAAGGCTCTTTTTGCCAATCACGGCCAGGACAACACCCCCGTGCAGATGTCTCTTTTCGGCGAGCCGCAGACGGTCAAAGGCATACGTGCCTACACGGAGGACATGGAAACATGGATGAAGAACGGCGCAATGGTCGTTTTCGAGGGGCAGGTAGGTACGCTTCGGTTTCGTAAGTCGAGCCGTTACACGGAGACAGCCGTTGATTTCGTACCCGTGGACGAGGGCAAGGTAAATACGGACAGGGCCGCCGACTATTTCCCCATACGCAAGGTGTATTTCGAGCTGTCCGGCAGGGAACGGGAAGAACAAAAGGAGTGCTCGGAACTGCGTAAACAACTCAACACCCTATACGACGCTTTTATTGCCAAATGGGGATTTTTCCACGACAACGACAACAAGGAGTTTATCTTGCTCGACAGCCTCGGTACGGAGGTGTTCACGATAGAAATGCAGGTCGGCAGGGACATCTTCAAAGCCGACGTTATGCGTGAACCTGTAGCTTTCAAGAAGATAGACACCGCCGTAACGCTGTCCCCCGTGGAAGCCTTGGCAAGCAGCCTGAACTTTTACGGCAAGGTCGATATGGGCTACATGGCACAAGCCACGAACAAGGAGGAAGAAGAAATCATCGAAGCCCTGCAAGGGGAAATTTTCTACAATCCGGCCAATGGGGAATGGGAGCACAAAGGAAAGTTCCTCTCCGGAAACATCATCGCCAAGCAGGAAGAGACGCTTTCCTTTCTCCCGAATCTCGCAGGCAAGGAGAAAGAATGGGCCGAAGCGTCCGCAAAGGCACTGGAGAACACCATACCCGAACCGATACCCTATGAAGAACTCGACATCAACATGGGCGAGCGGTGGATAGATACGAAGCTGTACGCCGATTTCGCCTCCGACCTATTCGGAGTGGGTGCGGACGTGATGTATTTCGACGTGAACGATACCTACTTGATTCGGCTGCAGGGATATTCGCCCGTGGCATACAATACCTATTCCGTGCGCAATTACAACGGCGAGGACTTGTTTGTACACGCCCTGCACGATACCGTACCTGAGATAACGAAAGAGGAATACCGGAACGGCAGCAAAATACGTGTGCCGGACGAGGAAGCCATGCAGGAGGCCGCCGCCAAGATACAGGAAATTAGAGACCGTTTCAACCGGTGGCTTGACGATGAGCCTTTGGAAGTCCGGGACGAACTGGTAAGGACATACAACGAGCGCTTCAATTGTTACGTGCGTCCGCACTACGACGGCTCGGCGCAGACGTTCCCCGGCCTCTCTTTCGAGCTGTTCCCGTACAAAGAACTTTATCCCTCACAGAAAGACGCTATCTGGATGATTAAGCAGAACGGCGGCGGTATCTGCTGGCACGAGGTCGGCACGGGCAAGACGATGATTATGTGCGTGGCCGCATACGAAATGAAACGTCTCGGACTGGTGCAGAAACCCCTCATTATCGGGCTGAAAGCCAATGTACACGAGATTGCCGATACATTCCGAAAGGCATACCCCACGGCCAAGGTGCTCTATCCGGGCAAGGAAGATTTCACCCCCGCCAACCGCAAGGAAGTGTTTTCAAAAATCAAGAACAACAACTGGGATTGCATTATCCTGACACACGACCAGTTTAGCAAGATTCCGCAATCCGAAGAAACCATGTACGACATATTCTCGGAAGAACTGGCCGATGTGGAGCGCAGCCTCGAAGTGCTGGAGCAATCCACTATGCGTTACCGGAGCGGCAGGATGCAGAAAGGACTGGAAACCCGGAAACAGAACCTTGAAGCCAAGCTCGCCGAACTGCAGATGAAGATAGACCTCCGGAAAGACGATACCATCGATTTCCGTTCGATGGGCATAGACCACATTTTTGTAGACGAATGCCACTGCTATAAAAATTTGATGTTCCAGACACGCCACACGAGAGTAGCGGGCATCGGCAATGCGCAAGGCTCGCAAAGGGCGATGAACCTTTTGTTTGCCATTCGGGACATTCAACGCCGCACGGGAAAGGACTTGGGGGCTACGTTCCTGTCGGGTACGGTGGTCGTCAATGCGCTGACCGAACTGTACGTGATGTTCAAATATCTGCGTCCAAGGGAACTCAAACGGCAACAAGTAAGCTGTTTCGACGCTTGGGCGGCTATCTTCACGAAAAAGGCCGCCGACTACGAGCTGAACGTAACGGGTACGATAAAGCGCAAAGAGCGTTTCCGCACTTACATCAAAGTGCCGGAACTGGCGATGTTCCTGCGGGAGATTACCGACTATCGTACAGCCGATATGATAAACCTCGATGTGCCGGACAAAAACGTGCGTTTCCTTTCCCATGCACCCACTATCCAACAGGAGGAAATGATCGGGCGGCTCGTCGCCTTTGCGCACAGCGGACAATGGGAAGATTTGGGGTTGGATATTCCGCAGCCGGACAATCTCGACAAGGCAAAAATGCTTGTTGCTACCAACGTGGCCCGTAAGATGTCTCTTGATATGCGTCTGTTGGGCGATAAGTTTACTGATGACCCGAACAACAAGGCTTCGATTTGCGCAAGAACTATTTATGATTATTATGTAAGTTCAAATGCCAATCGTGGTACACAGTTCGTCTTCAGCGACCTTGCCACTTACAAGCCGAACGAGTGGAACATCTATAGCGACATCAAGGACAAGCTGGTGGCAATGGGGATTCCTGCCGATGAAATCCAGTTTATCCAGTACGCCAAGACCGAACGGGCGAGAAAGAAACTTTTTGCGGACATGAACAGTGGCAGGGTACGGGTGTTGTTCGGCTCTACCTCGATGTTGGGAACGGGAGTAAACGCCCAAGAAAGGGCCGTTGCGGTGCATCATCTGGAGATACCTTGGCGCCCCGCCGACATGGAGCAGCGCAACGGTCGTGCGGTACGCAAAGGCAACACCGTTAAGCTCTGGGGAAACAATACCGTGGACGTGGTGATTTACGGAACGGAAAAGACGCTCGACGCTTACAAATTTAACCTGTTGAAAACCAAGCAAATGTTCATCAACCAAATTAACAACGGTACGATTGCTGTGCGCCGTATCGACGAGGACGCTATGGACGAGGATAACGGCATGAATTTCGCCGAGTTCGTGGCTCTCCTGTCGGGAAATACCGACCTGTTGGAGAAAACGAAGCTCGACAACAAGATTATGCAGCTCGAAAAGGAACAGGCCATTTTCAAGAAAGACCGTATCAGGGCCGAGCGTAAGATTGCGGCCAACCGGGAAGACATGACAAAGGCCGAGAGTGCGGCGGCACGCATGACGCAGGACTGGGAATATATCACCTCTTACACCGGAGACCGGACGACCCGGCTGTTGAACCTCGCACAAGCCACGGCGGAAGAGACCGGACGGGAGCTGCACCGCATTTCCAAGACCTACCGCAACGGGGCAATCGGTACGATAGGCACGTATGCCGGATTGAACCTGTCGGTGTACAGCGAGTATGACATGGGCGGTACATTCTACCGCAACACGTTCCTCGTCGAGGGCGTAAGCGGACTGAAATACCGTTGTGGCATATCGGGAGCATTGCCTCTGGGCTTCGTGGAATCCTCCCGATACCCGCAAGCCGCCCTCGCCAAGCTGCCCGGCATGATTGAGGAACAACGGCAGAAGATAGCCAAGCTGGAGAGCGAGATACCCGCTTTGCAGGGAATCATCGCCCGCAAGTGGAGCAAGGCGGACGAGTTGGCAAGGCTCAAACAGGAGTGCAACGCTTTACAGCATCGGATCGACGAAAGCATGAAAGAGGCGGAACGCACGCAGTCCGCCCTTTCCGAACACGAGGCCACCGACAAAGCGGCATGACCATAATTCATAGATTTAACCTTTTCCCTCTGTTCGGTTACAACACCGGACAGGGGATTTTTTCACCTTCCGGTCTGCCACGGCCATACCCGGTTGTAACGGAATCTTCCCCTTGTACCTCCAGCCACTCCTTTTATACCACACACCTTGTCTTTTATAGGCAGGCTTTCGCTTCCCCCCCCTTTGTAGATTGAGATGCTATCACGAACCGACGACCGTAAAGCCCGACACTTTTTTCCGCAAAGTTGATTGCATCTCAAAACTTTGCCTCAAGGCCCATCTTCGATTTTCCTGATGAAAAATCTTCCTTCTCATTCCATTCCAAGAGTATTTTTCATGGAATCCTTGCTGCAAACCCCGTGATGCAAAGACGAGGCAGAAAAAAGAATCGAACTTTCCGGTAATCGCTCGAACCGGAGGGAAATAAAAAAAACTTAAAAACAAATTGAAACATGAAAAAAAATTCGCTTTTTGACAACTGGTTCGTTTACAACTATCAGAGATTGCGTAACATATTCGGACGTTACCTGCACGAGGACGCCTTTCACGACGCCTATTTGGCGATGAAACGGGAAGTCGTGATTTCGGAAATACCTGTCGAGAGCTTCGAGCCTTATTTTTTCGGCGTGTACAAAAAGTGCAGACTGAAATGTATTCACAAGGATAGTTGTTACTGTTTCCCCGACAACGAACATTTCTTTTTGCTCATGCAGGAAGAAGAAACACCGTCCGTCGAGGTGCTGGCAGCTTCCGACAAGCTGGTGTATGACATACTGCTGTTTGTGAAGAAGAAATATCCCCAAACGGACTACGAGCTTTTCAGACTGAAAGAGTACGAGGCGAAATGTTCATACAGACACCTTTCCGCCTATGCAGGCATTTCCGCAAGTGCGATACACCGGAGAATAAGCGATATAACCGACACTATCCGCAATCACGAAGGATTTTCCAAAAGGTACGCCCACGTAAGCATGTAATTTGTATAACCCGTAAATAATTCAAGAAAATGAAATTTGTAATTTACAACGTCGAGAATTGCCGGACAAGAGAAAACCGTGTAGGTAAAAGAAGCATAAGGTTCAACAGCGTTACCGGCAACATGTATCTATCCACCAAATTGGCAAAAGAAATGAATATCACAATGAACGACCGACTGGAGTTTGGCTGTGATGAAAACAACCCGAAAGAGTGGTTTCTGCACAAAACCACTGACAAGCGAGGTTTTCCGCTGCAGTTCAACAGGGGAGGAACACGTTTGAGGAATAAGTACATCTGTAAGACCATTTTGGATATAGCGAAGGTCAAGGAGAGCGCAACATTCTTGGTATCGAAAGACCCGGTAAAGACCGAGCTGGGGCCATTTTACAGAATAATACTTTCTTGCCCCATTCTCCCGAAGAACAAGCCCAAACTATAAGCCGATAACCTCTGTGGTCTGTCCGATGGGCGAAAGCCCTCCGGACGGATTGCGGGGCAACCGATACCTTTTATAGTACGATTACTCCTTTTTTACCTTCAGGCTGTTTCCCTATTATACGCCGGCTTTCCCAACCCCGTGAACCAGTGGAAAGTCTGTGCCGTAACAAGTCGTCAGGGAAAGGTACGGGAGGCCGTTCAAAACCGGCGGCAGCCCGGATCGTGCCGTTCCATGCCGGAGCTTCGACCTGTCGAAACAACACGGTATTCCACAGCCCGACCGGTCTTTATGCCGCTGGTTTCGGACTTTCCGCCTCTGTTCCGTATCTTTCCCTTGTGACCTGCCACGTCAAGGGCAAACGGTGATACTTCTTATTCGCTCCGCGCTTTCATTCCGCCCGGTCGAAATTCAGGCGTGGAGCGGATAAGGAGAATCCCTTTCATGTTTGCCCCGGCAGACCCTTGCCTGACCCGCCCAAGCCGGACCCTTTTCTACTTCGCTTCCCCTGCATTTATACAGGCAAAGCCGTACTCCCTTTTTACCATCATATTTACCGGTCTGTTCCGGTCTCCTCTCTGCCGGTATCGTCCGGTTTGCCAGATGCAAAGGTCGGCTGCCATGCTTGATCCGGCGGCTTGAAGTGCATTCCCCGCAAATTCTTCCTTTCCATGAAAGCGTAATTGGCCGGGAAACCCACCGTATGAAGCCCTGTCGGCAGCCGTGTTCCGCATCTGTAAAATCCCGGAACGGTTCAGACAGAGAGAAGAATCGAAAAAAGGGTAAAAAAGCAGATGTTTCACGGCATAAAAGACAAGTGATGGACAAGAAAAATTGTAAAACAGGCAAACGCATGAAAAGGCAGGTTGAAAAAATCCTGATGGTTATCAATGTCAAATGGGAAATCATAGATATTCTTCAAATAACCAATCGGCGTTTTATGTACAATCCGCAAACGGGAACTTTAATTTTAGGAGACGAAATCTACGGTAAAACCATTTGCAGTTCCCATTCACAAGAGTTCCATGCGTCAAGAGCAGAAGGCTGTTTCGATGATTATTTGCGCGGGTGGATTGGCACATCGAAAAGCTACCCTCACGGGATTATCCATTTTGCCCCCGCCGTCATCATGGAACAGTTCGACAGAGGGTTTGACGCATTACAAATGTTCGCCGGACTTGAAGGCGTAAACGGAGATACTATCGTCAGAGGGTTTTGTACTTTGCCAGAACAAAGGATGGGCGATTTGCTGCATTCCTCCCTTTGAGATACCGGTTCTGACAAAATAAGCTATGATAAGGTATCGTGCCTATGACAACATCGTCGGTGAAGGGCACGATACCCGTTTGTAAATTACCGCAACTCCGTTGGCGGTTTCCTTTTATACCTCTCTCTTTTCCTCTGCTCTTATACTTGGGCGAAGCCCTCTTCCCTTTATATCAATTATATGTATAACCTCTACGGTCTCCTCTCTGCCGTCACCGTCCGATTTTTCAGATGCAAAGGTAGGCTGCCGCGCTTGATCCGGCGGCTTGAAGTGTATTTCTTGCAAATTCTTCCTTCTACGAAGAGTAATTGGCAAGAAAAGCCGTCGTATGAAGCTGTACCGGCAGCCGGGTACCGCATCTATAAAATCCCGGAACGGTTCAGGCAGAGAAAGGAACCGAAAAGAGGGAAAAAATAAACAGTTAGGTAACGGCAGGACCAACCACCTTGCCACAAACAATTTTCTATTATGTTACATGTTCACACTATCGGACGCATCGGCAAAGATTGCCAAGTAATTTCAGGAGCACACGGCTCATTCATGGCTATGGACATAGCCGTTGACGATTATTCAAAGGGGCAAAACATCACCACTTGGATAAGGGTACGCAGCAACAAGGACAACCATATCCGCTTGTCCGAATATCTGACGAAAGGGAGACTCATACTTGTTGACGGCACGCTGTCATCTTCCCTGTGGAAAGACAAGAACGGCGAGAGCCAGATACAGCTCTCCATCACGGCAGAGAGTATTGCCTTTATCAATACCGGAAGGCGGGAAGGCGCGGCAGCCGGAGAGGACAATGCAGTAAGCGGAGCAGACGGCGCACCCGTTCCTCCTGCAGATTTCCCGCAGGACGAAAAGGAGGATTTGCCTTTCTGATAAGAGAGTAAACCTTTGAAAATAAGCGAATACTAAATGTAGTATATCCTATATGTAGTAGATTAGTAAGCCACTCGTCTGCGAATGTAGGATATACTACTCTTAGTCAAACTTTATTTTAGTATAGTAGTAAATACTAAAATACTACACTGCTAAAACAATAGTTTTTAGTGAATTAGTATATACTAATTTTAGTATTTACGAAAAATAGTATTAACTTTGCAAGTGGAATAAAAGAGTGAAACGATGACAAAAATAATTGCGGTCTTGAACCATAAGGGAGGGGTCGGAAAGACGACCACCACCATCAATCTGGCTGCGGCCCTGCAGCAAAAGAAAAAGCGCGTGCTGGCTATCGACATGGACGGTCAGGCGAACCTTACGGAATCCTTCGGCCTCTCCATTGAGGAAGAACAGACGGTGTACGGGGCGATGAAAGGCAAATACCCCTTGCCATTAGTTGAAACGGCAGGAGGTGTAACCGTCGTACCGTCCTGCCTCGACCTCTCGGCTGCCGAGGCAGAACTCATCAACGAGCCGGGACGGGAACTGATATTGAACGGCCTGATTGGCAAGTTGCTCGAAAACCGGAAATTCGATTATATCCTTATCGACTGTCCGCCCTCGTTGGGGTTGCTGACGCTGAACGCCCTTACCGCCGCAGACTACCTGATTATCCCGGTACAGGCACAATTCCTCGCCATGCGCGGCATGGCCAAGATCATGAATGTGATTGCCACCGTCCAGGAACGCCTGAATCCGAAACTCGCTATTGGTGGCATTGTAATTACCCAGTTCGACAAACGCAAGACACTGAACAAAAGTGTGGCCGAACTCGTCAAGGATTCATTCTGCGAAAAGGTGTTCAAGACCGTTATACGGGATAACGTATCTTTGGCCGAAGCTCCCATAAAGGGCAAGAACATCTTCGAGTATAGCAGGAACAGCAACGGAGCCAAGGACTACATGGCACTGGCGCAAGAGGTACTGAAATTAAAATAATCCCGATATGAGCAAGAGCGATTTACTGAAAGACAGCATGAAAGGCGGACTGGACGGGTTGCTGTCACCTACGAAAAAGACTACCGGCGGAAAACAGCCGGTAGCAGCCCCCACGGAAAAAGAAACGGCGGTTCATTGCAACTTCGTCATCAACAAAAGCATTCATACCCGTATGAAATTCCTCGCCATCAAGAAGAACATGTCGCTGAAAGACATCGTGAACGAGGCAATGAAAGAGTATCTGGAGAAGAACGAACAATAAACACAGGCATGGCTACCGCGTCTGCCCACCCCGGAGACGGCAGCCATGCGTCCTTTTTTATCCGCCCGCTGTTTCCATAGGGCGCATTCCTCCTTTATAGTCTTACCATCTTTCTCTTTTTTACCTGCCCGCAAGTACAGGCACATGGCCCGTTTTATCCCTATTCTAACCCTGACGGGCATATCCCTTTTCTACCGATTCCCTTACCGCTTTCCCGGCTTCATTCTCTGCCGTCACCGTTGTGTTTTATCAGATGCAAAGGTCCGCTGTCGCGCTTGATACGGCGGCTTGAAGTGTATTTCCTGCAAATTCTTCCTTTCTGCGAAAGAGTAATTGGCAGGAAAAGCCGTCGTATGAAGCTGTACCGACAGCCGTGTACCGCATCCGTAAAACCTCAAAGCGGTTCAGGCAGAGAAAGGAACCGAAAGGAGGGAAAGAAAAAAACAACGTAAAATTGACAGCGATATGGATAAAATCAAATTGGTAGTTTACAACGAGTACGCACTGGGTTATATCATGCCCGAACAACCCGGCAAAGTTTGTACGTTGGTGGATAGGATAACGCTCGGCGCACCGTTTCGGACAATGAATGAACCCTATTTCATCGGGAAAAGAGATACCGTCAGACTGGCGGGCAGAAAGGACTTTGACACGTTTCGGATAGTGTTCGACGGGTACGACAATCCGGAAATATACGAGTATGACACCGCACAATAAAGACAATAGTAATCAAACAATCTAATGTAATAACAAATTAAAATTTATGAATTATGGAAACAGCGAACATTCAATCAGTAGTAGAGAACAACATCGTATCAGTTGCATTGATGAATATTCAACCGAGCAACTATAACCCACGCAAGCACTTTGACGAGGCGAGCCTTGCCGAACTGGCCGAGAGTATTCGTCAGCAGGGAGTATTGCAACCTATCGGCGTGCGCCCCATTGTGGACACCGACCGCTTCGAGATTATTTTCGGAGAGCGCAGGTATCGTGCCGCCCTTATGGCAGAACTGACCGAAATTCCGGCTGTCATCTTGCATGTTTCGGACGAGACCGCCGCCGAAATGGCCGTGACGGAGAACCTGCAGCGCAAGGACGTTACCCCCATAGAGGAAGCCAACGCCTACCAAAAGCTCATGGAAAGCGGTCGCTACGATGTGCAGTCATTGGCCGTGCAGTTCGGCAAAAACGAGAACTATATCCGTACCCGTCTGAAATTCGTATCATTGATACCCGAAATCGCCGAACTTCTGGAAAAGGACGAAATCACAATCAGTGTAGCGAGTGAGATTTGCCGATACGGTACGGATATTCAGAAAGAGGTGTACTATAAACACTTGAAAGACAGCGACAGCATGTTGTACGACTGTTGGCGAGGACTGAAAGCCGCCGAGGTGGCAAAGTTTATCGAACGGGATTTCACGACAGACCTTAGCCGTTACGCATTCGACAAGACCCTATGCGCCTCATGCCCCCACAATACCAACAACATGATGTTGTTCTGCGAGGGTGGTTGCGGAAATTGCGCCAATCGGAGTTGTCTGGCCGAAATGAACGCTTCCTATCTCGTGGAGAAAGCCTTGCAGTTTGTGGAACAATACCCCTCCGTATCATTGGGCTACCAAGATTTCAACAATAACATGCTTGCGGTGGAACGCCTTACCGCTATGGGGTACGAGGTCGAGCACCTCAATACCTATGCCACGGCATACCCCGAAACGCCGGTAGCACCCGAAAAGGAAGAATACGACACTACCGAGGAATACGAGGCGGCATACAAGGAGTACGAGCAGGATTTCAGCAACTATATGGAAAAATGCAAGTCAATTCATGAACGAATCGATACGGGCGAACTCACGTTTTATATCTGCATCGGGCAGAAAGAAATTACGCTGTGTTACATGGCAAGTGCTGCCGCCAATGCGGACATGGCTACCGAAAAACAACTTTCCCCGGTGGAAAAATTGGAACAGCAGGACAAACGTAACAAGGAAATAGCCGTCGAGAAAACCGTTGCAGACGCTAAGAAACAGATTTTGGACGTTGATACGTCTGAAAGCAAATTCACGCAGGACGAGGAAAAGATGATATATTTCTTCCTGCTGTCGTCTCTCCGCAGGGAACACTTCGGGGTATTCGGTATCGGGGAGAAAAAAGCCTACCAACACCTTGAGGACGAAGAAAAAATGAACATCATCGCCAACCTCACGGCCAAGCAGAAAGCCGTTATCCGCAGGGATTTCTTGATAGACAACTTCAAAGGCGCATACGGCAATAACGCTGCTGCGACCCTCTTGCTCGATTTTGCCCGTAAGCACATGCCCGACACGCTCGCCGAAATTGAAAGTGGATATAATGAGGTGTATGAGAAACGCCATAAACGTATCGAGGAACGCAAAGCCGCCTTGTTGGCAAAGGAACGGCAGACAAAGCCCGAAGAAGCCGCCGAGGCAGAAAATACACAACCCACGGCAGAGGTACAACCCGAAGAACATACGCAACCCGAAGAGGTCGCAGCTTGACCATAATTCAATAGTAGGACGGAGAAATCCGTCCTACTGTCTAACCAATCAAAAGAGGTAATGATGAAATGTAAGGACTGCAAACATTACAACGGTGCGACAATGCCCGGAGCGGGATTGTGCAATGCCACGCAGGCACGTACTTTTGCCACGACGGTCTGTTTCAATGGACTGTTCACCCCGAAAAAACGGCAAGACGAACCGGATAGCAAGACCGGGAAGAAATAGCGCAACGCTACAGAGAGAGAGCCGCAGGAGCGGCTGTCTTTTTTAGCACTGCCGTTGGCAGATCTCCCTTTTTATCCCTTCGTTTTCCTTTTGTACGGAAATCCCTTCGCCAACGGCTCTGCCCGTCGGGACATGCTTTTTCCGGTGCAAAGGTATTGCCTTGGAGGAACATTCAAGTACCGCTACGCTATTTGAACACAATTTTTCAGCAGCTTTCCCGATTTTCAATCGTCCATATTTCGCGGACGCTCAATACCGCAACTATAAAATTCTGCCCAAATTCCTTGCCTGTTTCTCCCTGAAAGGCAATCTTTAATGCACGTAAAAATCAAATCCCGACAGGAGAAGCCTGAAGGCTTCCGAAAGGAGGGAAAAAATAAACAGATTGTTCAACTGATTAATGTTAAGATTTTATGGAAATTCAATTTGCTATCGTGCGTTCCGAAAACAGAGAGTATTTGTGCTACAAAGCAGGTGAAGCGTATGTAGATGCCAGCAACCCTATGATTGCTTTTACCGCAGGTGAAGATGAATTTGAAATCGTAGAGCCGGACAGCTCTTTCAGACAGAAAGAATACGAGTTCAGAGGCGAACGGTATTACCTCGTACCACGGTTTTATCGCAATGGCTGGTTGGCTCTTATCTTGGTAATGGTGGAAGATGAAGACGAATATATCGTACTTTCCGTCAATTTGGAGGAAATGGATGCGCTCGGTTTGCCGGACCGTACCTTTATCGACGTGAACAATTACCCGGATGCGTTGGACTTTTTGGTAGAAAACAGATTGGCGACCGATTCCGGCTACAAACGCAGGAGCGGCTTCGTGGAATACCCTATGGCTATGTTGAACCTGCCGCTTCTTTATCAGCATAACCCGCAAATTTTCCAAAAAGCGAACATCGAGCCATTCGGAGAAGAATGCTTTTGAAAAGGATTGTTCCCAAAAATGAAAGTGTCGGGTTCCGAAGATTGAATGTACAAGATGGCGTACTGATAACACAGTCAGTGCGCTATCTCCTTTGTCTTTATCGCCCGCCTTCGTCCTTTTATAGTCAGCCTCCCGGATACCCCGCCACCGCCCGTTTCCTCTTATAATTGCATTCTTTCCCTTTTGTAGCGGCACGAGCCGCCTGTTTCTCCCGTCCGGCTTTCCCGTCCCTCACCGCACGGGTTTTATCCGATGCGAAAGTCGGTCGTCGCGCTTGATTCTCCGGCTTGAAGTGCACTTCTTGCAAATTCTTCCTTCCCAAGCGAAGCGTAATTGGCAAGAAGAGCCGTCGTATGAAGCTGTGCCGACGACCGTGTACTGCATCAGTAAAACCCCGAAGCGGTTCCAAAGGAAAGGGATCGAAAAAAGGGAAATAAATAATCAATAATTCACAAGACAATGGGAAAATACGATTTTATCAAGACAGGGAATCTGCTTTATTGGCATGACCCGGACAACGGTTTGTCCGATGGGGCTTACCGAGTGATTTCTGCACCGGAAAACATGGAAGACGACAGCATTATTCTGATTTCGTCCGGTACTTCGGAAGCGGAGGTTTTGCCTTCGGAATTATCGCCGATAAACACGGGCAGAAGTCATAAAGAGGATTTTTTGCGCTGGAAAGCGGAACGTGAAGCCGAAGGCATGGAGTTTTATAATCGCCTTTCCGAAGTCATGGAAACGGAGGACGATTTGGCCGTAGGCGACATGGTAGCATTTACAAACGATTATGGAGTAGTATTCGGCCCTCAAGAGGTATTAGCTTTCAGGAAGCCTTGGAATGGTGACAGATGCGTGTATCTTGACAGCGACGCCTATTGGTTTCCCGACCGTCCCGACCAGTTGACCCTCCTAAGCAAGAAAGGGGCGGAATGACAACGACAAACCCACCCGCCACAAAAACGGGTGGGTTCATTTCCCCTGCATGAAATCCCATGCTCTATTTTAATCGGCTCGCACGCACTCCACTCGTGCAGCGATTTCCTTTTCTATCGTTCCTATCCATTCCTCTCCGACACCGGCCTCCCGGCCGTATTCCGGGTAACGCGAAACGATGCCTATGGTCTTTTCTATGAACGGCTCTGCGGCCTTTATACCGTACCGGCGGGCTACTTCCAGCAGGTCTGCCGCAGTAATACCCTCTGTCCGGTTGTTGATAGTCATGCTGTGGCGGTTGACGTAATACGGTGCGTCCGGATCGACCGAGAACGTGTAGTCGTAGGCCGGAGCAACGTGCCAACGCCCGTCATCGCCCATCAGGAAGCTGAAATTCTTGTTATGGTCATCGACGTTCCCGCCCAGCACGTTCAGCACCATCAAGCGAAACAGTTGCCGGAGTTCCCCCGGCGGCACGCCGATACGGCAGGCCGCCTCGAATAGTGCTTCGTAAGAATCTGCCGGGGGGTTCATGGCAGCCAATGTCTGGATATGCACCTTCTTGCCGTTCCGGCGGTCGAAACGCTCGGTCAGGAAGTGCGCTGTCTGCTCACCTTCCAACAGGCGGCTCGGCATCATCTGAAGCCCGGCGTCTACGGCCATCAGGTAATAACTGTATTCTATCCGTGTCGTCGGCATCTTCTGGTGTTCGTCGAACTTGACGATCATCGGCGTGTAGCCCGGATAAGGGGTCGCCACCTGTCCGGAGTAACATTGTCCTTCCCCGAAATTGACGTTGACCACCGCTTTGGGCCGTCGTCCTCCTGCGGACGTTCCTACCTTGAACAGGCTTTCGACCATCAGGTTGCCCGATACCGGGACGTTGAACCGTCCGGCTTCCTCGAAAGCCTGCCGGGCCAGTTGGTAGAGGTCAGCGATCTCCACCTTGAACGGTGTCTCCAGTTCCTCGGCAGTGGGCGGGACGAACTCCAATGCCCCCATGCCGCGCCGTCCGATATAGGCGAGACGGTCGAGGGCGGACAAGTCCCTCATACGGATATGATGCACTTTGGCCCATTCGTTGAACACGGTGTTTCCCCAATGGTCGGGCAGCGAATCGGCTATGAACGAGGGCAGGCCGCCGAAAAGCCGCTCTTCATCGGGATAGACCGGCAGGCCGCGCTGTGCGGCAACCCCTTTTACCGGCGCACGGAGCGGGGCGATGTCGTAGCCGTCGCGGACATAATCGCTGTCGAAGTAGAAACAGGCTTTGCTGCGGTGTCCTTCCCGATTGGCGACAAGCGTGCCGACCTTTTTATCCCATAGGATTACATCGAGACTTTCTATCATTTCTTGCCCCTCCTAACTCGTTTAGGTATCAGTTTCTCGATTTCCCGAAGCGCCATCGGCGGCATGGGAAGTTCCGGCAGAATCTCCGCGAGCCGCTCTGCCTGACCGAGCGCACGCAGCAGGGAGATGAAATTGGCCAAGGTCAGGTTACGGCTGACCCCCTGCTCGAAATGGCTGATAGTCGTCTGGCTTACACCCGACTGTTCGGCCAGCTCCTTCTGGCTCATGCGGGCGGCCAGACGGTACTCCTTGACCCGCTTCGCCAAAAGCGTCAGCATATCGCTGTTTGTGGTATAGTTCGTTGTTTCCATAATGTCAATATATCACTATTTATATGCAAATATAACAACAATTATCCATATATAGATATATAAATTCTCTTTTTTAGCTTCCAGCCGTCCTTTTCTACCGCTTTCAGGTCTCCGTATTCTCTCCCGTCTGGCTTTCCCGTCCGTCACCGCACCGGTTTTTATCGGTGCAAATATGGGCTGTCGCGCCTGATTCCGTCGTTTTGAAGTGCATTTCTTGCAAATTCTTCCTTCTGCGAAGCGTAATTGGCAAGAAAAAACGTCGGAAAGGGCTTTTTCGCCAGCCCCGGAAAGCACCATAAAACCCGAAGCGGCTCCGGCAACAAGGAAGCCGAACAGAGGGAAAGAAAAACAATTATTAAAATTTAACAAATGAAGACATTAGAAGAATTATTGCAAGAACTGGGCTGCGAAGGTAGCGCATTCGACAGTACCGGAGAATTTACAAAAGCGGGAGAAAAGGCGTATGAACGCTTGGAGCACTTGCTGTATGACATAGAAAGTCTTACAGGCAAAAAGGTGACACCCATAATTGAGGAACTTGACAGAATATGCAACGAGAACTATTAAAATTCAAGAATATGGACATTAAAGAAAGCAAAGAATACCGCCTCGCCAAAGACTGGGAAATGGCGGTAAACAGTTTCAGTTTCAACCCCGAACGGTTCGCGGCGGCAATCCCGGACATGCACCCGACGCTTCAGCAAAGCCTGTACCGCCTGATTAAGGCGTGTATCAAGGTCATGGCGGACGAAACACGCCGTTACGATGACCGGAACCGGGCATCGCACGAGGAAGCGAAGCATATCATGGAATACCTCAATGAACACGGAAAAAATGTACCATTAATATAAAAACGACGATATGAAAACAACTAAGATTCAATTCAACGGCAGGTCTTATTACTCCCGCATCGTGGAATCTGTCGATGGCGAAGAATTGCTTATCGGTTCGACAATCCTGCTCGATGCCTTGCAGCCCGGCAGTTTCAATGACGAGAACGAAGGTTTTGCCAGTAAAGAAGCCGAAAGGATTTATGACGAGATTTTCTTCTTTACCGACGAGAGAACGCTTCAGCTTCCCGAAAACGAGTTGATAGCCGAACTCAAAAAGGATAACCCCGATTGGTTCGAGTAAATCATGGAATAATAATTTATAAACTTAGAATTATGGAAAAAGAATATGTAATGCAGGTCGCACAGACCATTAAGGAACAGTTAGTAGCGTTAACCCCCATGACCGTCCTCATGTCGTGGGGTATCAAAGAGTTTGCCGCCACCCTATACAGGGATTTGCCGGCACTCCGCATTAAGGTGAACGGACGGCTGCACGCAGGGTACGTCATCGTCGCACTCAACGGATCGGATTATTACGAGGTCTATCTTGTGAAAGGAATGGAGGTGGAATGTGTGAACGAAGAGGTTTGTTTCGACGAGTTGGGAGACGTTATCGACCGGGCTATCGAGAGCGGCACGGACAAAGCCGAGTACGATAAATTCTGCGAACAGGAGCGACAGAATTTATATGTAACTGTTGTCACTGTCTGATTCCTCTTTTTAGGGGATGAAAGCCGTGCCTTTCGGAAAACGAGCAGGGTACGGCTTTTCTATGTATAATGCAGAAACGAATAAAAACCTGCCGTTTATAAAACGGATTACCTACGTGTTACAGTACCTTACCTCTTATTGTAAAAAGGTTTGTTTTATCTTTTGGCCGGCAGATTGTTTTTCACTTCAAGATGTCGTTTCTTTATCTGTCTACTGCCTTTTTACTTGCAGCTCTATTTACGACCAGAATGCTCGCTTCATATAAAACCCACATCGGCAATGTGACCAATGACAACGTGAACACGTCCGAAGTCGGCGTGATGACAGCCGCAACGATAAGGATAATCACTATAGCGTGCTTCCGGTAACGTCGCATGAAATCGGCGGTGAGAAACCCCAATTTGGCAAACAGCCATGATAAAATCGGAATCTCGAACACGATACCCATTGTCAGGCACATCAGCACGAGGGTCGAAATGTAGGATTGCAAGACGATCATGTTCTCCACTTCACCGCTGACCTGATAGGTTCCAAGGAAACGGAATGTCAGCGGGAAAATAAGAAAGTAGCTGACCGCCACACCCATCAGGAACATTGCATAGCCGCCTCCGACTATCCGCACGGCATATTTCCGCTCGCAGGCATACAGGGCAGGCGACACGAACCGGAACAACTGGTAAAGGATATAGGGCGACGCGCACAGGACACCCGCGCATAATGCCGTCTTCATGTGGATGACGAACTGCCCGGCCAGTCCCGTGTTGATGAGCTGCACGGCAAAACTCCCGGTCTCGCCGCCGGCCCATGCTGCAATCCGGTTGAAAAGACGGTACGTGATGAAGCCGTCGTTTTTCGGGGCAAGGATAACGGCAAAAAGTTTTTCCTTAAAACAAAAGGCGGCGATACCGAACACGACGGCCACGGCGACGATTTTAACAATCGCCGTCCGCAGCACGTCCAAGTGCTCCCAAAAGCTCAAGCCGTCCGTTTTGTCTTCCTTTGCCATGTCACTCCTCTTTCTTGTCGGTATTTTCGGGACTGATTTCTTTCTCCATGCCGTTCATACCTTCCTTGAATGAACGGACACCTTTGCCGATGCCTTTCATCAGTTCGGGAATTTTGCGTCCTCCGAAGAACAGCAGGACGACTAATGCAATCAGCAGCACTTCCTGCATACCGATGCCTCCGATAAATAATGGTATCATATGAAAATTGTTAAAGGTTGTTCGATTAACTCAATAGTCGTTTTCAGTCATCGTTCCGCCGGCTATTCCCGCCATTTTCAGAAAGTTCCTTCGTCCATGACTCCGCCTTCTCAATCCAGTCCTTTCTCATGTAACCATCTCGACAGGTGATCGGCCACCTCCACGTTGTTCAAATCGGAGAAGGGAAAATGGGTGTTGCCCTTCAAACCTATCTCCGGCAGATGAATGACCGTGACATCGCCGCCGTGTTCGTTGAGCAAGGCAGCCCATTTGCGCATCAGATGCAGGCGTCGTGTCCATTCGTACAGTTCCGGCCGTTCGTCGGTTTCCGGCAGATTGTCGCCATAGTAGATGATGATAGGGATTTTCGTGAACTGCAGAAATTCTTCCATCGGCACTTCCACGCCTTCGGTCTTCTTCGACAGGGTTAGTACTTTCCCTTCCTCCGGCATCTGCCCTTCGGGAAAAGGCACGTTTGTTCCCGGCTCGTAGGCGACGATGGCACGGATGTTCCTTGTCTGCGGCAGTGTAAGCCATCCGACACCTCCGCCCTGCGAATGGGTGACGAAGACAGCCGGACCTATCCTGTCGAACAGTGCGGCATACGCCTTGGCGTAGACATCCAGATCGGGAGGGCCGAGAGTTGGCGTCATCTGACGGAAATACTGGTTCAGAGCCTCCTTGTCGCGGCTGAACTGCACGCCCTCGAAATAATCGGGCCAGATGCCCACGCGGAAACGGTTGAACCACGTCTCCTCGTCGAAGACGGGGGTAACGGTTGCGGGTGTCGTGCTCCGCCCCGCGTTTCCCCGGCGGGGCTGGTCGACGAGATAAGTCTGGAAACCGCGGCGCAGGAAAATATTCTGGAACCCCTCGCGGCCGTCCGGCGTAGTTTCCCATGTCTTGGAAAACTGCCCCACGCCGTGGGCGAAGACAAGCGGGTATTTCCGGGCATCGACGGGTTTCTGATAGAACACGTAGGCGTGGTCGCCGTGATAGGTGCGCCCCAGTGAATCGGTGAGCACCGTGCCGCCCACGGCGAAACTGCCCTGTTCCTCGATTTGCATGATATTCCCGTTGCGTGCGTTGCAACCCGACAGCAAGGCGGCGGCCATCATATAAAAGACAACCTTTCTCATACGCCCTTCCTATTTCTGGATTTTCGATTCCTGCAAAGCGTCATAGCGGCTTCCCACGACCGGAATTGCGGCCACGGCCTTTTCCAGCTCGGTCACTTCTTCCGACGTGAACACTATGTCGCAGGCCCGCAGGTTCTCTTCGAGGTGCGAGAGCTTGGTCGTGCCGGGAATAGGAACGATAAAAGGCCTCCTGTTCAGCAGCCATGCCAATGCCACCTGCGCCGTGGTAATGCCTCTCGTCCGTCCGAAAGCGTTCAGTACCTCCACGATACGCGTGTTGGCACGGATGGCTTCGGGCTGGAAACGCGGAAGCGTCTGGCGGTTGTCGTTGGCGGTGTCGAACCGGGTGTACTCGTTTATCATGCCGCCGAGGAAACCACGGTTCAGCGGGCTGTACGGCACGAAACCGATACCCAGTTCCTCGCAAAGCGCCAGCACGCCGTTTTCTTCCACCGCGCGGTGCATGAAGTGATACTCGCTCTGTATGGCCGTAACCGGACATACCTTGTGCGCCCGGCGGATGGTTTCAGCATTGACCTCGCACATGCCCCAGTGCAGTATCTTTCCCTCCCGGATAAGCTCGCCGCATGTTTCGGCTACGACCTCGATGGGCGTCGCAGGGTCGACGCGATGCTGGTAGAATATGCCGAGCGTCTCCACGCCGAGATTGCGCAGGGAGTTCTCGCATACGCGCCGGATGTTTGTCGGGGTGCTGTCCTCTTCGGTCTTCACCTGCACGCCGTTCACGAACTTGTGCCCGAATTTGGAAGAGACGAACACGCGGTCGGTATAGCCTTTCAGGGCTTCGCCTACCAGTTTTTCATTCTTGTGGTAGCCATAGCTTTCAGCCGTATCGAATAAGGTTACACCCCGTTCTATCGCTTCGTGAATCAACCGGATGCAGGTCTTTTCATCGGGAGACTGGCTGCGGTGATGGTTCAGCCCCATGCAGCCGAAGCCCATCGCCGAAATGGTAAAGGCTGCCTTGCCGCTGCTCAAGGTACGCTGTGCGCGGACTGCTGCCATTCCTGCTGGAATGGTTGCTGCCGATACTGACGATTTACCTGTAATGGCTTTTTCCGCGGCCGTTACTTTCTCCAATGCCGGCGCGATGCAGATGGCCGCGCCTGCCAATGCGGTTCGTTTCAGGAACCCGCGACGACTGATGCCGTTCTCTTGAATCTGTTCTTTTTTCATGTCGTTATCTGTTTGATTATCTTTCTGATTGCAAAATTAGATAGGGGAATTAAGAGCCTGTGTATCAATTTCACGGATAGAATTACCAATTTCAACGGGCCGGTAAGAACGATGCCGGTATACCAGTAAAATTGGTATCCAAAACGATGATTTCGGTATATGCCGTACCATCGGGAATCCGTATCTTTGCTTTTAATTAAAAGCAGAATGAAAAGCTATCACAGAAAAATAGCTATATTTGCAATGACTTAAAAAAGAGGAAATTATGAGTGAAATAATGAAGGTTGATACAGTCCAGCAGTACAACGACTATTTTGGCGTGGAGACCCTGCACCCGTTGGTCAGCGTTATTGAAGGCAGTAAAGGGAAGCCTCTCCGGTTCGGGAAAAAACTGTATAACATCTATGCTATTCTATTGAAAGATGCGAACTGTGGAAATCTTAAATATGGAAACACTACTGTCCAAAGAAATTTTCTCAGACATGATTTAAATTAGTTTATATTAATGCATTACGCGAATAAAATTTTTCCGGGATTTGATTTTATACTTTTGCAAATAGTATTGCAAGAGATAGAAATCATGAATCAGGGAAAGACCGTATTCGCTCAGATAATGTCGCTCATACCGAGATATGAGTTTGACAAATGCGTAAAGAGATACAATGGCAACCGACATGCCATCGAGTTCAAATGCAGAGACCAGTTCATGGTGATGAGTTTTGCCCAGTTCACCGGCCAGGATAGCCTGCGCAGCATTGATGCAACGCTGGTTGCCCTGTCCTTCAAGTTGTACTCGTCCGGAATCAAATATATCCAACGCTCGACTTTGGCACATATCAACGGGACCAAGGACTGGCGCATCTATCACGACTTCGGTCAGATATTGATTGCACAAGCGAGATACCTGTACCGCCATGAGCCTTCCAGACTCGACGTGGACGGAATCGTCTATGCCTTCGACAGCAGTACGATGAAACTTTGCCTGCAACTCTGTCCATGGGCAAGACTTCATCATGATAAAGGTGGTGTAAAGATGCATACTCTGCTGGATTTGCGGGGAACGATTCCCACATTTATTTATCTGACGGAAGCCGCGGTCCATGACTCCAAAGCAATGAGCCTCGTACCCGTGGAGCCTGGTAATTACTACCTCATGGACAAGGGATATGTGGATTTCAAGCAGTTGTTCCTCCACTTTCATCGCCAGCGGGCTTTCTTTGTCACCAGGGCCAAGGACAACATGAAGTATGAGGTGGTAGAAGAGCATCCGGTTGATAAAAGTACAGGAGTTGTTAGCGATTCCACTATCAGGCTGACGGGACTGAAAACCTCCCGATGGTATCCGGATACACTCCGTATGGTTGTGTATGAGGATTATGCCACGGGAAATGTCTATCGGTTCCTGACCAATGACTTCACACATTCCTACCTGACCATTGCTGAACTTTATAGGGAACGTTGGCAAGTGGAATGTTTCTTCAAATGGATCAAGCAACATCTGAACATCAAGGCGTTCTACGGGACCAGCCAGAATGCAGTATACTCGCAGATATGGATTGCCATCTGCGATTACCTGCTGCTTGCCATTGCCAGAAAGATGTTTCATATTGATCAGGAACTTTATATTTTATCGTCCGTAGTCGGCAAAGTACTCTTTGAGAGGAAGCCTTTAGGCGAACTGTTTATTAAACCAAAACGTCCGATGAATGATTCCGATTCAGATCAACTGAACCTATGGGGTAATTTCTTTGGACAGTAGTGATTTCGTACCTGAAACATGGAAACTTTCCCTTTGGCACCGCATAGCTCACATTGGCAGGATTGAAGTCGCCTTATCAATGTTGGTTCTTTTACGCCAATATTGGTAAAGAACGGCTCTTTTTCTGAATAGAATTTACTTGTCCCTCTTTGACAGAAACCTTTATTATAGAATATCCGGTACTGGGTCTTCCCATTTTTGTCGATATAGGGTACTGCAAAATTCTTGTCTTTTTTGTATTGACTGATCACTTTGCTTACCGTACTGTTCAGTTTTTGGGAGAGAGTCTTGTACATACTGTATTCCATGATATGATAAAAGTTGTACAGGTTGCAGCTGTTACTCGCTATGGAATAATAGTTATACAGTCCTTGGATTTCCGCATTGTATTGCGTGACTATATCCAAAATGGAGTTATTAGTGATTCTTTTACGGGCTTTGGGCTTCCAAATAGTCTTGCCTTTATACCTTTCAAAATCGAGTACATCATATTGTTGAAGTTTCTTTTTCATCACTTCTGATGTGATTTTCAGTACCACCTTGTTATTATGGATCCTTGCATATATATTTGACTTAGTTTTCTCAATATTGTCCGATTGGCGGACAAATATATCGTATCCTAAGAATTTTGCAGGCTTCCGGGCATTGGTTATCAAAGTCTTGTCATCTGAAAGTTCAAGCCTGAGGATATTTTGCATCCACTGGGCTATCATTTCTTTCGTTTCTTGACAATCCTTTTGACTTCCGATTATTCCGATCAGAAAATCATCTGCATATCTGACGTAACGCATCCTCCGGAAGTTACTATCCATAGGGTCTCCACTTGGCATTCTCCTTATCTGCTTCTCGTATTCTCTAACTTGTTCCAACTTCTCTGTTTTTACTTTTTCATCTTTTTCTGTTTCAATGGACTTTAACAGCAAACACTTCTTACTATATAATTTATTGGTTTTCGGGAACATCCGTCTCTTTCTGCCTCCTTTACGGAATTCATCACACACTCTTTGCATATATTTATCGAACTTGTCGAGGTATATATTAGCTAATATCGGGCTAATAATGCCTCCTTGTGGAGTTCCACTATATGTTCTATGGAATTTCCAGTTCTCTAAATATCCCGCACGAAGGAACTTTCTGATCAGACGAATAAAGCGTTCGTCTTCTATCTTTTCCCGGAGTATGTTTATCAGGACCTCATGGCTTATATTGTCGAAGAACCCTTTAATGTCCCCTTCAATGAACCATTTGGTTCCTGTATATTCACGCTTGATAGTCAGCAGGGCTGTATGACAACTCCTTTTAGGGCGGAATCCGTGGGATGTATTGGAAAAGCCATCTTCATAGATTGTCTCCAGTATCATTCTTGTCACCTCCTGTACCAGTTTGTCATCAAAAGAGGGTATCCCAAGAGGGCGCATTTTACCGTTCTTCTTTGGTATATACGTTCTCTTAGCCGGACGTGGCTGATATGTCTCATCTTTTAATGAGGCTATCAGTTCCTCAATACGGGATATGCTCATCTGGTCTGCCGTTTTCCCATCAGTCCCGGCTGTCATATTACCAGCTTTAGCGTAAATGTTTTGGTACGCAACATAGAACATTTCTGTATTGAATAAAATCCGATACAACCGTTTATATTTATAGTTTAAAGTATTGCTGTGTTCAACTAAGCTTTTTAATACTCTTTCTGGACTTCTCATAATGTCTCTCACATTTTCCGTTAATTGTATTAAGATATTAACTGCCTCCCTTCGCCATGTATGAGGCTTTCCCTCACTCGGACTACTACGGAGGCTCCGTTGCCATGCCGGATATTCAGAGGACAATACCTCATAGCCTGATAACAGGCATTCCGGTTTAGGCAATCCCCATTTAGATATGTATCAACTATTAGCGCGATGAATTGTCGGATATGGCATTCAACCTTTCCGCTTATTGCGGCTATGTTGTGATAAGTTCTTGCCGTAAACTCGCCAATCCGATAAGCCACGGTATCACAAAAAGACGTTTATAAATATCTTACGTCTTTACCTACAGATGAGTCATAGGTCTACCATTCTATCAATCCAGACATTATCCTCATATTCATCTTTTCATCTTGCCGTTCAGTCGCAACTTGATATTTAGTTGACTTACGGCTTTCCCGACATGCTACACTCCCTGTCCCGTTTCCGTTTCAGATAAGTCGGGTGATGATAGGTGTGAAGAACACTTACCTAATCTCTTGCCAAAGAGATATTTGATACATACCCATATGGGCGCACCGATGCCCGATAGTAGGTCTTATGGCTTATCGTAAAATAAGGAAGTTTGCCACTTGTCCGATACCGTTGTAGGGTGCGGAAAGACACTTTCAGCAGAAAAGCTAAATCCTGATTATCGAGTATCTTATCATTTTCGCCTAGTACATTGTCGGTATTGATAAGGGATTTCAGGTCTTGCCCGATTTCAGAGAGTTTTTTCGACAGTCGTTCCATCCACTTGTCGAAGTTTTCGTTGTCTATATACATTTTGCTTCATTTTTTAGTTTAACATTATTGTTTTCAATCGATTGATGAAGCAAAGTTCGGCAAATGGATGTAAATAAATTAGGGGAGTAGATATACTACACCCCTAATATTTTCTGATAAGTTACTGATTTATAGATAACCTTTCTTTTGACTTTCTTCGGTAATGGCTTTACGGAGTATATCCAGAAATTCGATGCGTTTATTAGCTTGACGACAAATTACACTCTCGTGCTTTTTGTGGATGTCCCCTAATTTGATGTTAAAGAGGTATTCAAATGCTCTTCCGATTTCGGTTAGTGGTGCTTCTTTCCCTGTATGGGTAACTACTCTTTGGGATAGAAATAGTCCGCTTACCAGTTCCATGATTTCAACAAGGTTAGTTGTATCGGTTAGATAGAGTGGTGAGAGTGGGAATTTATCCTTCCGGTTTTGGAACTGAACCGGATATTTAATTCGCATATTGAGTATGCGGATTTCTGTATTTACAAGTCCTATTGCTTCATCAATAAGCAATAGCAAAGTATTTTTCCCCCTGCTCAAATTGCACACGATGCGATTTGAGCCTGTTTAGTCCAAAGGAGAAGTAGCGTAATAATACTGCGTAATCTTGTTCACTTATAGCAATGCTTGCCAAATGATTGGCAAGCTCCTGTAATGCAGCCGTTAAATCATGTACGGCAGATTCTTTCTGTGAGTATTCCGACAATAGTCGGAAAAATTTCTGTTCGGATAATTCTTTCATTTTCTACCTAATTAAAGATGTTTTCTAATTTTGATATTTTATCTGTTTCTTGTCTCATTATTCATTAAAATGTCATAGAAGCATATATTCCAAACTGTTCATTATTAAGAACAATTGGAGAAATTGCCAAATTATGTTTTTTTGCAAAAGGACGAGTAAATATATAGCTGCTTCCAATACCTATAGCAGCTCCTGCAAGTACATCCCAGCAATCATGTCTTTTAGCGTAAACACGTCCCCATGCGACATAACCAGATACAAGGTAAGCGGGAATTGCATATTTCCATCCATATCGACGTTGAATAAATGCAGCCCCTTGAAAAGCCATTGCTGTATGATTAGAGGGGAAAGAATGAAAATCACTACCGTCAGGACGTTGCTTTTTTACACTATATTTTAATAAGTAAGAAGCTGCAATACTGGTCGCTGCACCAAAAACTAATTGTTTCGTACCTTTATAATCTCCGGTTACAAGTGTTGTAATAAAACCGGCAGCCGGAGTGGCAAACATTAAAATGTCAGTAGAAGTTTTAACAGCATCACGGGATTGTGCGTTTATTTCACAATGAATTAAGCAGATATATACTATAATTAAAACGATTTTTTGTTTCATATTATTTCCTATTAGCATTAAAATGTACTTCCGTACGATTGTTTATATATTGTACAACCGAGAAATATAGCATGATGAGAGTAGAGCCAAGCAATAATCCGCCCATAATATCTGTAAACCAATGAACCCCCGAAATCAAACGTCCAATGATTGTTACAGCAATAATCAAGATTGACACTGTATCAGCTATTGTTCGTATTGTCTTATTTTTTAATAAAACGTGAAATTGCATTATTGCAGTTACCATAATACATAGTACTATCATTGTGTGGGAAGATGGGAATGATGCTTCTAATGATTTATGAATGATAATAGGTCTATAATTCACAACACAGACTTCAAAAAACACATAGAAAGCAATTACAGTCAGGTAAAACACACCTAATGCAATAATGCCTGTGTCCACACGTTTGATACTTTTTCTTTTAATCAGTTGAACTAATCCTAATATGGAAAAACCGAGAGCTACCAATATGGCGATAATACCAATCCAGTCTGTAATATTATACCAAAGTGTGTTTACCCCGAACATATTAAACATTATTCCGTTTATTGTCGCAAGACCAACACGGGATTGCTGCGGACCTATCGGCTGAACATCAACAGTCAGTACAGCCACAATTAACAGTGTAAACAGTAGAAACAATACCCCTGTTACGATAAAATTAATTTGATTTTTTCTCTTCATTTGCTTATTCACCATTTTAAATAATCCTTAATTCCGCAACACTATTATAAAATATTTTTTTTAAGTACCTGAGCAACAAAAAGTTGCTCAGGATTTTGCCATGTCAGAGGATTCACTTAACTTA